>Ga0209080_1000046_pt1 | contig 93591 bp, 90 predicted proteins | sample JNZ110809AmetaG_FD_184123 | JGI IMG/M metagenome (GOLD analysis project Ga0209080, IMG submission 184123) | Hot spring microbial communities from Jinze hot spring, China to study Microbial Dark Matter (Phase II) - JNZ 110809A (SPAdes) (version 3) ...
GGATTCGACTTTCTTACCAAACTTTCTCTATAAGTGTTTAGATCCTCGGAATTACGTTTCGTTTAGACGTATCAACTTCAAGGAACGTATCGACTTTAAGGGGGAGAGGTTTAAGGATCAAGGGGAGATAGTTTTTGATGGCTGCAACATGAAGATGGTTTCCTTCATCCATACCGATATTAGCAGGGTGAAGTTTAGAAACGTGGATTGGGGCGAGGACTTCAGGATCTACGATGAAAGGTTACTCCTACTTAAAGAAGGGGAGAAGAAGGAGGAAGATTCCTTCATAAAGGAATGCGGGAAGAAGCTTAAAAGAATACGGGATCATTTAAGCGGCGAGAAAGAAGATAAGGAGATAGAGAAGGAAATAAATCTCGATCCGAGAATCTCTGAAGTATTAGAGGAAATGGAGGAATTACGTGGGAAGGAAGAACTTAATGAACAGTATAAGAAACGAGCGGAAGAACTCGAGAAAGAACTGAGCGAGAAACTAAATGAGTTAAAGAAAGAGCTTACTCAGAAAATAGATGATGGAATTAAGTATCTGGAAGATAAGAAGAACTTGGAAAAGTTAAAAGAGGGTTTAATTAAAGATGGCGATCTGAAGCTGGACAACGTCCTAGCCGTTTACAGGTCCCTTAGAGATAATTACGACTACTATTTGAAGTATGAGGATTCGGGGAGGTTCTTCGTGAATGAGATGAGGCTTAGGAGGAGGTTTATTGGGAGGTTATCCGGTGGAGGTATTCGTAAAAAATTATCCAATGCTGTTGAGAAATTCGTTATGCTATCCTATGAAGCACTTTCACTTTACGGCGAAAGCTACACGCGGCCAATGTGTTTCCTAATCGCGTGCATCACCCTGTTCCCCCTTCTTAGATTTCTAGCCAACTGCTGGCCTACCCCCTTCCAACCATGCTGGAGCAGTCTTACACCCCTACTAGAAGAACTTAAGAAAAGTACCTACGCCTTCTTCCAGCTGTACTGGGATGAAAACCCCCTAACACTCATCGAAAGGATAATATCCCCAATAATACTCACCAACCTCTACATATCGCTAAGAAGAAAACTGGAGAGAAAAATAAGACATTAAATGCGGGAGCCTAAAGGGGAAGTGAGGGGCCGGTTCATGGTTTAAGGCTCTGCCCATATTGTGGAAGCCACCATGTTGATGAGGTAGACATGTGGAATATTGAGGTGGTTAACGGTATATCATTAACGGTATATTGCCAACGGTTAAGGCCAGTATGCGTCTTACCGCCATGTTGATGATTAAGGGTAAGGCTGGCGTACGAGACCGTTATGTTGACGTCTTTTGTGGTCGCATTCCAAGAGGGGTTTTGGCTGAGTATTATACCGACTTTAACCTCGAAAGGTTTAAGGAGGCCTATGATAAGGCAAACCTCAAAGTGCTGGGTTGAGGTGTACGTTATGACCTATAAATTGACGAAGTTGCGTGAATTGCTAAGCGAAGTGGAGAAATGTCTTAAGTGTTATAAAGAATTGGATAAATATCCCGACGAGGACAGGGTTAGGATTAGGAAGTGGTATCATAAGGATCCCTGGTTCTTTCCACCCCACGAAGAGACGGGGTTAAGGGGTTCTTTGGAACTGGGGATGTATGCTTCGTTTGCCAAAGGCCTAGTACGAGGGGTGGCGAAGCACCAGACAAGTCTACACTTCGGTTTTACGAGTTGTTAAGAAAGAGCGGGCTTAAAGACGCCCACATAACGGATATCGTCAAATGTAGAGGTTCGGCTGGGAAACTTCCAAAGTATATAGTTAAAAACTGCTTCTCCTAAAGGAGATAAGCATCTTAAAGCCAAAGTTGATAGTGGCGGTGGGTAAAAAGGCTTACGAGATATTGGCTAGAAGACTTAAAGACGTTGAAGAGTGCGCTAAGGAGAGCCTAAGATTGGAGTACGTCACACACTTTGCATATAGATTTAGTAAAGGCGTTGATGAAGGGTTGGAGAGGGAGCTTGAAAGGCTTAAGAAAATACGCGTAGGGTTTTGAGCCGAGTTCGCGGTGTCACCTCATGCAGCAAGTATACCAACGGGATCTGTTAGCTGAATACCTTTCAAGTAAATAATGCCTTTGTTGCCCAGCACTCGTTTTAACGACGTTCATTCTCTTATCTTAATAAACTTTAGAAGTCATTTATAGACCAAGCTACAAGGCTGCAGAGAGAAGTAGGAGCGAGCTGCTAGAAGCAAGACAACTTGGAGGAAAGGAGAAGGGATCATCTTGCTATCAGAGAAATGTCCGAACCGTGGAAAGTTTGCAAGAGAGGAAGTGGAGAGGCCTAGGTTAGAGGAGCAAACATCTTAAATACAAGTTTAGGAGAGAACTAGTATTGATCTAAGTTGGTTAGCTGTCCCAGTTGTAAAGCTGAGGTCAATCCTCTAAAGGAGTGGGCTTATGGGCCTAAAGGACGTAAGGGGGCAACCTTTCAAGTATACGCGTTTGAATGCCCTAAGTGTGGCTTAAAATTTAGAAACTACCTTCAAGCAGGACAGGTCAAGTTTACGCTAGCTCTAAAAGAAGGTAAATTTAGAAAAGTATAGATGAAGTGCTAAGTGGCGTTGAAATTTATAAAGTGAGGATAGTAACCTACAGTTGGATGTTGAAGGGACACTTTGACCTCACGGATAAATCTACTAATACGTATTTAAACGGGAAACATCATGAGGTAAAAATGGGTTTAAAAGAATATGAACTGGATTTTATGGATAAGCTGTGGGAGGCTGCCAACAGGCTTAGGGGTAAGATGGAGGCGCCCCAATATAAGCACATAGTTCTGCCTTTAATTTTTCCTTCCGTTCGCTAAGCTTACTTCGATCCTTAGAGTTAAGGAGTGCGTGTTTATCGCCCTCAAGACTATGCTTTTGAAAAACCCGATTGCCCATCTCCGGAGCTTAGCGTAGCCACTTGCGCGTTTGCCAATCCCATATTGCTCCCTCGGCGTAGGCGTACTCCAAGAACTTCTTAAGCAGGGTTCCATCGGCTCTGTAGCATGAGCGGCCTCTTCCGAGCACTATGAGTTTGAGCCTCGCCCTCGTGAAGGCTACGTTGAGCCTATTTTCGTCCGAGGCGAAGGACATGTCCTCGGTGCTCGTTACGCTGAAGATGATTACGTCCTTCTCCCTACCCTGGAAAGCGTCCACCGTATTAACTTCAAGCCCCTTTACGTTCAACCTCTCCTCGATCATCTTCCTCTGGGCTCTGTACGGCGATATTATCCCTATCTCGCCGGGTTGAACCCCATACTTCAGTAAGGCCCTTACGATCTCCTCGCAAGCCTCCACCTCCTCTACGTTGTAGCGCGAGCCATCAGCCCTTTCGTCCCTTCCCTCCACGTTAATGAACACGACCGGCTTCTTCGGGTCGAGGAACTCCGCGGCGTAGGGAGGGCCGCTAAGCTTTAGGAGTTTGCCTTCACATGCCTCCACAGGCTTTACCCTACCCCCGTAAACATGGCTCGCCGAGAAGCCTATGATCTTGCTGTTGCTCCTGTAGTGCCGCTCTAACCAGATGGCTCTATGCTCATACTTGCGGAGTAAATAGCAGAAGGCGCTTAACTGCTTGGGTAGGGAGCGGTCTTTAAGGTCTTTAAGCGATTTAAAGATCGGGAGTAACTGTTTATGGTCCCCGACCAATACGCACTTCTTGGCCTTCAGCATGCCGAGCAGCGCGAGGGTTATTGAGGCTTGACTACACTCATCTATGAACACCGTGTTGAAGAACTGATCCTTCAGCGGGTATAGCTGGGACTTCACGAGCGTGGAGCCTACGATAGGTACGCTGCCGACTAGCTTCTCGCTCTCCTCTTTGAGCTTCCTATTTCTCTCCTCGTACAGCCTCCTAAGCCTCCTCCTCCACTCCCTCCTGAGTTCTAGCTCCGGTGGGGAGGCTTCTTTACCCAGCGGCCCCCTCAACACCTTCTTATAACTTTCGATGTGCGCCTCTACGTTATCGAGCCACTTCCCCAAGCCGAGCCTAGCCTTTAAACTTAGGAGGTACTTCCTCAAGTGCGGTAAGACCTTCTCAGGTCTACCCACCCTTAAAGCTTTATCCACGGGTAGGTTTTCGATGGCGTTATCCACGGCCCTATTGGTATGGCTCGTTATGAGCACCCTTTCACCCCTCTTCATCAGCTCGTACGAGGCTTTCGCTATAACCTTGGTCTTACCCGTCCCAGGCGGACCCACTATGAGGAGCAGCTCGTTATCGTTTAACGCTAGTACAGATTCAACAGCCCTAACCTGTGACTCATCCAGTAGGAAACCATCCTTCACGTCGCGCGTATCATCCAGCTTCACCCTCCTCACGTCGGGGAGGCTGCGCTCCTCGAAAACCAACCCTACGATCCCCTTCTGGAACTCGTTTAACTCACCAGCTTCAATCGCGCCTATGAGCTCGAGCTGAACGTCGTAACTGATTAAAGGCTCTACTTCACAAATTTGTATATGCTGACCCGCCTCAACCCCACTACTTGGGAACAGGAAAACAGTTAACACCCCTCCGCCCGAGTCTATGACGGTTCCGATGGGCTTTACGCCGTACTCCCCCTCGCTCCTTAACACCTGCCCAATGACGTCACCCGATTCAAGCAACCCCGCCCCCCTACACTCAAGGGTTCCTATGCCCTCGCCTACGTCGAGCACGAAGGCTGAAAGCAGCGTCGATCCGCGAAGAATACTCCTTACCGCGTAAACCCTCTCCCTTTGGAGGAGTTTCCTAAGCCGCTCAAGCACGTTCATATCAGCTTCCCTCAATCAGCAAGCCGCTCACCTCAGCAGGCGGAAACCCATAAGGGGTTCATCGAGCAAAAACGCGAAAACACTTCTAAACCGTACCCCAGCCTGTTCTTAAGCCCACATTAACTTACTGGCGGCATTTAAATTTTAGCGGGCTAAGTGGAAGAGAACCCGCACGCGACTTAATCAGTCACCCACAATCACCTGGTCAAGTTTAAGAGGGCTATCTACCTTGCGTCCAAACTTAGCTTTGTGGCTTAATCATTGTTACGTGTTTGCCTCTTCGTTTTTAGTGTTAGGTTTATGATTGTAGCGTATACGAATGCCTTTATTTCTAGCTCCTTGGCTATGCAGTAATCGTCGAAGATACGTTTGAATGTTGAGAACGCTGTTTTAACCGCCCAGCGTTTACCGTAGCCCACCATCCTCGCCCACCCTTCATCGCTTATCCTTTTGATAATCCTAACCGCTCTACGCCTTTCCGGAGGGCCTCTATCAGCTCTGGCGTTATGCCTAGGCTTGATAATGGGTTTTACGCTCATCCTTCTAAGAAGATTGTAGGTTTCAGCATTATCGTAGGCTCCATCCATAACGGCTTCAGAAAACCTCCTAAGCTTGGAGGCGTCCTTGATTAATGCTGCTTCTGAGTCGTGAACGTCGTCGGTTGTTACCTCCATAGCTAAAACCTCCTTAGTCTTAACGTCCACTGCGAAGTGGATCTTGATGTAGCGCTTCTTCTTGCCGTGTACGCGTGTAACCCATCCACCAGACTTGTGAACGCTAACACCGCTCGAGTCAACGGCTATAGTAATAGAGCCTCTTGAACCCCTTAGCGAACCGCGTAAAGATGGGTTAAGCCTTAATATACGCCTCCTAACCCATGAGTAATCAACAGATGGAAGCTTGGGGATAAGCCTACTCAAAGCCCTAGTGAAGCCTTCAAGCTGCCTATAAGGCATTGAGAAAAGATAACGCACAACGGTGAGGAACTCAACATAACTAACGGTAATCTTAAAGGGGAGGCCAACCTTACCAACATTCAAACCCGTAAGCTCAGCATCACAGCCTTCAAGAAAGTCCAAGCCGAGTAGAAGCACACCACGCCTAATAAGCCCCTCATCAACAACAGACCAATACATAGATTAAAGCAAGACACAAGAAGCTTAAAGAATTAAGCCACAAAGCACACGAAGCAAAAAAGGAAAAAATGATGGGGGATTCTATTGAAGTTATAGTGTGTCTATGATTTTGTATTTTTCGTAGGCGATTGAGAATGGTAGTTTGTGTCCGCGTTCGCGTACAAAGTCCTTGCGTAACCATACGTTTACGTGTTGTGGGTCAAGCACATTCCAGTCCATGCCTGGGCCTAAGTCTCTGACTAGGTGTATTGGTGCTCCGCATGGCTTCCCATGCTTTTTATGTATTCCCCATGTGCACGTTGTTGGATCCTTCTCATGGTACGTCTTAACCAGCTTGAGAATTAGGACGACGTAGGTGTCCGTGTATAAGTCTTTTGTTCTACATGTGAATATTTTCGGCTTCGGCTTAATTTGCTCTAAGTCCTCGTATTTGCCTATGCACCATATTTCCTTCCTCCTCTAAAGGATCCTCCCAAACGTCCTCTCAGGGAATAATGCGCCAATAACTTATTTTCACCTCATATTATTAGAGTTCGTGGGAGTTTAGATGTAACATTTACCGAAGGTTCTTTATTAAGTCTCTTCGTCATCTATAAAGTCGAGCTCTTCAGTATTTGTGACGCTGAATGGATTTTAGATGCTGGAAACCCTAGATGCTCTTGTATGGATAATGCTTACGTTCTTTGGTTTGATCGTGCTCATTATTGTTTTAAGGTCGTGTGGATAGTAATGCCCTGAGGCCCTCATCAAGTATGCTTGCGTGCCTAGATTGTTAAACCAGTTCATTATAGCTTCGTATTCCTGTGCTTCTTCGACTCTTGGCTCTGGCTCACTTAGCACTGTAGTAGAGCCTTCTGACAGGGCGCCCGCATCCCTCAAATCTCTTAGTAAATCAATTATTTCATGGTAGGATGCGATTAAAATTGAGTCCTCTTTGAGATCAGTGAGGCTTACGCTTTCAAAATGCGATGGTGTCTTCACGTAGTCGGCGACTACTTTAGGCTCGGCTTGCAGGTCTGCGGCTGTCTCCATAAGTTTGGCGGCACCCTCAGAGGCAAGATACATGTTCCTTCCGGCTTGGGAGGCCAGCTCGCTTAAGAATAGGGCGTATTCTAGGTCGAGTGGATGTATAGTTGCGACGATCAGGGTGTGCGCGCCAAATATCCTCCTGAGCATGGCTTTCTCCTCAGCTGGCGAGATTGGAGCCCTGGTTGAACCTAGGTTTGTTCCCTCAATTATCAGCCTGTCGACCCTGATGTCCCTGTTCTCGCTTAGATACTCTAGCATGCTTATCCCACCGTGAACTTTAATGAATTCCTCCCCCTTCAGGAAGCCCTCAACCCTAAAGTCCCCGGTATAAAGCACGTTTTCGTCGCTTCCAAAGTATAGGAGAGCGTAAGCTGGGTATGCGCTGTGCGAGACGGGCAATGGCATCACGTTGTTCTCGTCGGTTTCCAGGGGACTAAGCTCCTCAATCTCAACATAATATTTTCTCGGAATTAACGAGATCCATGTCGGCGAGTCACGCCACTTCTCTTCCAAAACCTCATATATGCTTATGCTCGGCAGGTAAACATCGGTTCTCGATGGGATGTTTGAGAGCAGACCGAGGTGATCCAAGTGCATGTGTGATATGTAGATGGCATTGGCCCCCTCATACCACTCAGCCCTGGGCGCCGCGCCTATCTCCCTAAGCTCCCTTAAACCTTTAGGTGCTATGAAGCCCCTATAGAACCTCTCCATTATGTCGAACCTTAAACCCTGGTCGAATATTAGCGCTCGATCCCTATCCTCTATCCTAATGAAGTTTCCGCCTATGCTCCTCGCCCCGCTCAAGACCTTTACTTCAACCATGCGCTCATTTCACCACGCATACGCGTGTTTTACTCCTTAGGCCAGAGCCTATATCGCTTCTCAACCCTCTCAAAGACCCTCCAATTCATTGTCGCCAATGGGTTTCTGAATCTAAGGAGCTTCGGCGAGCTGCTCCTCACATCGTATACTATGTAGAGCCAGTAGTTGTCTCCTTCCCTCCTAGCGAGCTCAGCCTCATCGTCCGTGAGCTCACCGTATATTTCTGTGCCAGCGTGGCCCTTAACCTCGATCTTCCTAATCTCGCTGGTCTTAGGATCAATGCTCCTGATATCGTAGTGCTCCGATTCGGGGACTATTACGGCCATCCTTCCCTCATCCGCCTCAACCTTCAGGGCGAACTTAACGGCCTCCTCCTCTACTTCGCGCTTAACCTCCTCTGGGGGCTTAGAGACGCCTCTGGTTGGCTCCTTAACAAATCTTATGCATCCAAAGGGTTCTGTGATCTCGAAAGCGAATTCATGCTCATCAGCCCAGCTGTCCTGATCTCTAAGACCGCTCTTAACAAGCCCATCCCTATAGCTGGTTAGCGGGGATAGCACGCTGCTGACGGAGCCCCTGAGCCGGGAGGCAATTAGGGCTTTTAGGTTGAGCGGTAGGCTTAGGTTGCCCCCTTCAGCCGCCCCAATACACTTGGAGAGGGCCCTTGAAATCTCCGTCAGGAGATCCGCCCCCCTAATTACTCTCCCACTCATGAGGTAGACTCCAACTGGCTCACTATATAATATTGCGTCGTTGCATACCGCCTTCAGATTCGCTAGCAGGAGCGTATCCTCGTGCTCTCCATATGAGACCAAGGTGGCCATTCTCCCTTTAGCGTGGAGGATCCCGAAGAAGTCGTCTAGCGTTGTTAGAGTCTTTGGCATTTCAAAGCCTTTAGCAGCTTTAAGAATGCCCTCCCCGCCCTCATATACGGTTATGCCTAGGATCGGCGCCGCATTCTTCACCAGACTCTTAAATGACTCTATAAGCTTAGAGGGGCTGCTGAAGCCCAATGCGCCGGGCGCTCTCTCAGCTTCCTCCCTTGTCTTCGGCATATAGAGGATGCTCTTGCTTCTTAGCTCTTTCTCGATCTCCCGCCTAGCCGCTAAGATCCTCTCGACAAGTCTCTCTAAGCCCCCTCTCCCCTCTTTAATGAAGGCCTGAATAGCCTTGTACTCAGTAACCCTCCTGAAGGCTTTCCTCTCCTTCTTCTCCTCAAGCACAACCTGCAGCGGGGCCTCAAAGATCTCTCTGCCCTCACTATACCATAGTATCTCCTCGCCTGTGAATGGCCTCGGCTTGAGCTCAGCCCTCCTCAAGTTTACGAGCTTAGCGTACATGGAGTTTAACGCGGCCTCATCCGCAATATTATTCATGAAGACCGTGTAGGCTTCGACGTCCCTCCTCTGCCCAAGCCTCCAGACGCGTCCTATCCTCTGCTCGAGTTTAATGAGGCTCCATGGAATCTCATAGTTGATGAGTATATTCGCGACTTGAAGGTTAACGCCCTCAGCTACAACATCCGTCGCTATCAGAAGCCAGGCCCTCGGATCCTTCTCAAACCTCTCTTTAATCTCTTGGAACGCCTCCTCATTGCGAGCCTCCTCGGAGCTCAGCGTTAGAATGCTCCTCCTCCACTCAGGGTGCCTGCGAGTTATCTGCTCAACCAAGTACTTGAGGGTGTCCCTGTACTCTGTGAAGACGACCGCCTTGAAGCCCTGCTCTAAAGCCCACTCTAGGAGCCTGCAGAGCGCATTAAGCTTTGTGTCACATGTCTCCATTATCTTCCTAGCAGTATCCCTTAACTGCTCTACCTTTGAGATGTCTTCGCTGCTGAGTAGGGCGGATGACTCTTCAAGAAATTCATTAAATATTTCGTCCGGATCCCCCTCCTCATACTCATACTCCTCGTAGCCGGCCCTGAAGAAGGATCGAACCGACGCGACGAGCTCCCTAAGCCTAGCCTCGTCGACACCAGCCCTCCTGGCGAGGAGCCTCTGCATCGTGGTGTAGGCTGAGTATGGGCTTGAGGAAGCCCTCTTAAAAACGAGGACTGTTAGGAGTGGTATAACCTTCTCGCTGATCAGCCCCCTCTCGTACGCGAACTCAACCAATTTGCTCCTTAAGAAGAGTACGAGATCCTCGACAAACTTGTTCTCAAGGTTGCTTGCCTTAACTAGGCAGGCGTAGAATCTTGCTGGCGGGAATATGCGCCTCCCTTCATAGATGTTGTTGACGTCCTCCTTGGTTCTCCTGAAGAGTATTGCGCCGTGCGTTGCCTCATAGAAGCGCTTGGTGTCAAGCTCCCTCCATCCGCCTAGGAAGGGGTCCAGCAGCTTAAGCCTTTCAGTATAGTCTCTGGCGTCCCCCCTATGGGGTGTTGCTGAGAGGAAGAGGACGTTCCTCTCCGGGTGGGCTTCAATCAGCCTCTTCCCAATGTTAAAGAACCTCTTAGTCTTATAGCCGAACCTATGCGCTTCATCAACGATTATCAGGTCCCATGGTGCGTCGATGATCCTCTCAAGGTGCCTCTCCCTCTTCAGGAGGTCCATGGACGCTATGTAATATCCCTCTGGAAAGCCCTGCGCCTCAAGCCCGCGGATTGTCCACCTCTCCAAATGATGTATTCTTGAGGTAGGTATGCCCATTCTAAGAAGCTCCTTGCGCCATTGGTAGACGAGGACTCTGGGCACGACGATAAGCGCCCTCTTAACCCTGCCAACAGCCTCAAGATACTTCGCGACAGCTATCGCCGTAACAGTCTTGCCGAGACCTATCTCATCCGCGATGAAGGCTCTTACCGGCAATCTGGGGGCAAGCCGGGCGACGACCTCATGCTGGTGAAGGTAGTGCTCCGGAGGATTCTCTCTTGAAGCGTGGAGGAACGGCGCTATAAGCGGGTGGGTGCTGAAGCCCTCCAGCAGGCCCGCAATTAAGCCCTGGACGACCTCCTTGAGGGATGACACATCCTCAGCCCCGGCTTATTTCAGCCCAAAAAAATAGTTTAAACGCCTTAACCGCCTTCAGCAGCCCGCAGTAGCACCTGTGCTCCCACCATAGCTCCCTGAAACGCGACGCCCAGTAATGCGCATCCCAGCTGGTCAGCCCCCTAACAAACCACATTAACTCAAAAACCTTAGCCGGGCTGGCGATGGTTGGGCGGACTGCCGCGTAGATGATCAGCCTATTGTATGGATCTATATCTTTGGGAATTATTCTCAAGTCTGCGACCTCGCAGCCTAGCTCCTTAGCCAGTCTGAGCAACTCCTTTGAAGGGACCTTGACTTTCAGGTCCAGGTTTCCGCCCTTGAGGGCTGAGCATAGAGTTCAGTAGAATGCCACACTCCTCTGATATAATCTTGTTATGAAGTAGCTTTTGAGCAGCTCGGGTCTGCACGCTATGCTTTCCTCCTAACCCTTAGTTTGAAAGTGGCCTTATCTGCCAAGGCGTTGAGTGCCGCTATCCTGTCCGCGTAGACTTCTATCGGCTCATCTATTTTCACTGACACAGCTGCCTCAGCTTGAAGGGCTCTCGCTAAATCCGCTATCTTTTGAACTACGAGCTCCGAGACTTTGATGTCGGCGCCTAATCCGCTTATAGTTATGTTGCCGCTAATCTTGATGGAGAAGTCTGCTTTAGCCTTAGCGCCGAGCTGAGCGATCCTGCTTAGTGCGATCTGGGCGTGCGTTAAATCCCCCACGGATACCTCAATGAGCTTGGCTCCAACATGCGTTGAATCAAGTCTCTTGACGGTGATCTCCTCCTCAAGGCCTCTCACATTTATGGAGAGGCCTCCCTCCCTAAGGTATCCGTCCGCGCCCTCGGCTGCAACCTTAAGAGCGTGCCTCCCAGCCGGAAGCGGATCGATCTTCCACTTGGCTGTAAACGGCGGGCTTCCGGAAGCGGGCTCAATGGTGCCTTCATCCGGCGTGAGCTTGACCCGCTCGCCATAGCCTCCAATGGGCGTAATGGAGACGCTTACCTCGATACTGTTGCCCTCGTCAACCTCAACCATGCTCGGCTCGACGTTAATCATGAAGCCCCTCTCAACAGTCTCTCCAACTTCGCGGACTATGCCTTCCTTGAGGGTCTCAACCCAGCCGGGTTGGCCGATTAAGTCTCTGAGCTTAAAGCATTGCCCCTCAAACTCAACCTCATACCAGATTACACGGAGCCTTCCGCCCTCAATGATTTGCTTCTCCCTTGAGAGGAGCATGTCGGCGAATTCCTTGGCTGCGACGCTGAGAGGCAGTATTTCAGCATCGTCTCCTAGGCGTACCGGGATATTCGGCTCCCTACTCCCAACCTTCTTCCAGTACACTTCGCCAGCCATCTTGACGCCGAGGTCAAGCCTCCTCATTCCCTCGCGGATGGCCTCCTCGACAACATCCCTTCTCGTGAACGGCGCGGCAGTATTCGTATAGAAGACTTCGAGCATCTTACCGAACTCTATTGGCTTGTCTCCGCCAGCTAAATTCCACTTCAGCAGTCTACTGAGGAAGCTTGCGAGATCGTCGAAGCTTATCTTTCTACGCATCTTTGGGCCCGTCGAAGAGTCCTCGAGGGCTGCCTCTGCCTGCGCTATGATGGCGTCTAATGGTGCCGTAACCACATAATGGACTGCATCCCGCCCATCCTCCATCCTTGGGTAGGCGATGCACGTCAAGGAGAAGAGAAGTTCGCTGTTAAGCCTATTCTCAACCTCTTGCACGTACTGCTTTAGCTTCTCCCGCCTGATCTTCGCTAGCTCCTCGTCTCCGCGGAAGAGCTCCTTTAGCTCATTGCCCACCTCCTCCGCGGCCTTGATTTTGGCGGCGTAGCTGAGCATCTTCTCGAAGTCGGCTTCAGCCTTAGGTAGGACTGCGGCGACAGTATTCTTATAAGTTCTTAAGCCTCCCTTAAACCTCAGTATCACATCCTCAACTTCTCTGTCAGATATGCTTTCCCTAGGCTTTACGAAGACTATTAGCCGGTGCTCAGGCTTATCTTCTATTTCCGGAAGCCCGTAGACTGAGGCGCCATACTCGATTATATGCGTCCCCTTCTGGTTGAAGAGGAATGGAGCCCACTCAAGGCGCTCGCCCCTCCTTGGCTTTCGGACAAGTAGCCCATTCACTTGTCCAGCTAGGGCTCGATAGAGGTTTAGGCGCGGGCCGCTGAGTATCTCGCCGGCCCTCTTCTCCACCAAGTCTGTTATGGGGAGGTATGGGTCGAACCAGTACCTGCCGTCCTGATAGTTGAAGTGGCTTAGGCGGGCAGGCATCTCATCTAAGACGCTCTTTATGTCTGGAGGCTGCAGCCCCTCTGAGGAGAATGTTTCCGGATCATAAGTCATGAGCGTAGCATCCCTTAACGTCGGGAATGTTCTCAGCGGGATCTTGAACGTCTCGTAGGTGTATACTTTGAGCAGGATTGGAAGCGCCGTTTTGAAGGCCAGCATCGGCCTGCTGCACTCGGCTATTGCTCCAAGTCTCCCGTCCTCGTCGACAACGTCCTTGGAGGCTACGTCCCTAAACTCCCTGCGGCTCTCGGTCAAAACTGAGTTCCTTATGTCCGGATCCCTTATGTCTATGTGCCACGGCATAATGAAGGTTGGATCCTCATTCCTTCTGAGGAGCCTCCTAACAACCTTCCTCGTTATCCTTATCGCGTCCCTAGTCCTCCTGAGGTCCCTATTCCTTGAGATGAACTCCTGCAGAACCTCAATATACTTCGGATGGAATGGATATGTGTCCTTAGCCGAGAGAACCCTCCCGGACTCTTCGGGGGAGAACTGCCAGTCTGACTCCGAACCGAAGATCTCGGGGTAGTCTCTATAAGCGGAGTGGAGCACGTCCCTAGCCCTGCCAGCTTCATCCTCAGGGATCTCCTGGAATATCCTCCGCTTGAGTATCTGAACCACGTCTGTCGGCGTAACTGGCGTGATAACCCTCGTAGTCTCCCTATGGAGCTCATCATAGAGTCTCTTGGCTAGGCCTGCATAGGTTTCCTCCTCAATTATTTGGTCTCCTCTACGCTCCATCTGGAGGGAGACGAGCAGGGCGACCCCCGGTGTCCTCTCAACAGCCCTAGCTAGGTAGCCCATGAACATTATGATGTTCTCAGCGTATCTCCTCAGATCCTCTGCCCTGCTCACGGTGTATATATGCGGGAGTATCTCATCGATCATTATGAGTACTGGCTTATTAGGCTCCTTTAGGACGCTCATTAGCGCGTCTGTGAGCGGTGGGTGGGCGCCCAATTCGTCTAAGTGCATGACCTTAGCGTAGGCTCCAAGCCTGTGGGCGAGCATCCCCCACAAAGTCTTGACCGTGAAGCCGCCGATAGTGTATGGATCCTTTGGGGTTGGCGCCATCTCCCTCCTGGAGCCATCTATGACGACCACCAGCGGCCTTATTGTAGCCGCCCTTGCCGCGAGTCGCTCATTAACCTTTTTCAGGGCTTCCGGCTTTGTGAACGCGTGATATAGCGTGATCATGGCATGCGTCTTTCCACCGCCATACAGCGATGTTAGTAGGAAGATTGATCCACCCTCCCCGCTCTCTAGGGCGTCGGCAACCTCGCCTATTAGGTTCTCCATGGACTTGGTCATATATGTCCTAGCGAAGAACTGGTCTGGGTCTGAATAAATCGGCTCTCCGCCTCCAACCACGTCGCCCAGGTCCGGTGCAGCCTTATCGTCAAGCGCCCTGTTGAAGACGTCAGACCAAACCTTAAGCTTACCGCTCCTATATAGGCTGAGCAGGCCCATAATCATGCACCCCCAGGCTGAAATGCTGGCGAGATAACTCTCTCACAGAGGCGCCTCTCCGGGTCATCCTCGGGCAGAACCCTAGCGAATATTTTTGCGAGGGAGAGGGCCTCATTAACCTGCGCTGGATACTTCTCACGGAGCTTCTCAAGCCTACGCATATATTCGGCCGCGGAGTACGCAACTGCGTAGTACTCAAGCAAGTGGAGCGCGTCAACTGCACACCTAACGTTAGGCTCCTCAGAAGTCCCAACACCCTTAGCCTCGAGGAGCTCCGCGATCTTAGCCTTCTCGGCCGAGGGTGGCTCAAGGAGGATGAGGGTTTTAGCCTTAGCCACCTTAGCGCCAGCCTCCTCCGCTTCGCCCTTCATCTCCTTTAATAGTTTCCATTCTTTTAAGGCCGCTTTCACGTCTAGCGAGGTTCCTATGGAGAGGAGCCTGAGGTCTGTGCTCTCAATTATCTTCCTCCGCGCTCCAGCGATCAGGCACTTTACGAGCATGTAGAACATGGTGTCCGGGCTCCTAACGCCATCTTTAATCTCGGCTCTTCTGGCGAAGGCCTTTGCAAGGCCTATGGAGGCTGCTGGGTAAACGTATTTGTCGACGAGCTCATCGACGCTGAGCCTGCCGAGCGATATGACTTCCCTGTAGCTTGTTGCCACTACGAGGGCCGCTGCAAGCGTGTTTATGAAGAGGTCTCTTCCCGTGACCCCTAATTCTATGAGGCGCATAGCCCTCTCAGCGGCGGCCTCGACCATCTCCTCATAGAGCTTAGACGCCTCTATAGAGCCGGAGGCTCCCTTACGCCACACAACAACTATGCTGGTGTCCATTGAGAGCTTGCCGCGCTTAACAACGCTTTGGGCTGACTCAGTTGTTATCAGAAAGGCGTTAGTAACCTTTAGGCCAGTCGCCTCCCACCCAGCCTTAAGCAGAGCCTTCCAAGCGTCAGGATCAGTATGCGCATAATATGTCACAAGCAACCCATCATCCATAAGCCTAAAAGCCATAGTAATGAATGAGGCGTTCAGCAAGTTCTGAAAATGCTTAACACCATCCTCATACTTCACATCTGCGCCAAGCCTAGGCGGGTTAAGGCTAACCTCGCTTAACGCATACTTCTCCCACTGTGTCGAAACCTCAACCCAGCCATCACCAACCCTCTCAAAGAAAGCTTCAGGCAGAAAACGCGGAACAAGCCTGCCATTCTCAACATCGCTCAAAGCCCTTTTAAGCCAAACGCAGTAAAAGTCACTAAGCTCAGCATAGGGCACGTCATCCCTATAGGGCGGATCAGTTACAATCAAATCGAACTTCTCATTAGTATCACGCTTTCCGAGAACCGTAGCATCGTCCAGCACAACCTCAACACGGCTAAGACTACCCGAGACAGCATTGATAAGATACTGGAGACTCTTAACCGTGTTCTCTAGGTTTCTCTTGAAAGTACCAGTAAATTCTCCCTCTGGTTGAGCGTCTGTCCAACTCCACATCATGGCTATGCCTCTCACGGAAAGACTCTCTTCGAATTTCAACCATCCAGGATTCCACCTTGTCGTCATGGAATTGAAGTCAGCGTATTTGCAGAGAGCTATTGCTAGGTATGTTGTTACTGCTTCCGCGTATTTGTGTGCTTTCTCTTTGTCCCAGTCTTGCTCCAGCTTCTCCTCCTCTACCCTCCTGCCGGCTTCGCGTATTATCTTAACGAGCTTGACAAGTGTTAGGAGCTGGCGCGGATTAAACAGCTTATACCATTTGTCAGCATTAAGAATTGGCGTAATTCGTCTAACTTCATATGTTGGAACCGGCTCTCTAGGTATGTCTGGGTCGCCTTCTCGTAGCATTTTCTTCACTTCTTTTCTTGCCAGTTCGAGTTTTTCTTGGTCTTTTTCTGCGCATGGCTCAAATTCTAAGTCGCCGCCTTTCACTTTCACCTTGACGAGCAGCCTCTGCCTTGCTAGGGGCGTTATGTCTTCCTGCTCTAGGCTTTGGTTATAGGTTTTGATGGCGTATTTCACGTAGCCCTCAAGCCTCTCCCTAACCTCTTTGGGCAGATTCTTCGTCTCGGCGTAGTGTTTTCCAGTCTGCGGGTCCACCTGCATTATTGGCTGGTGGCAGAGTAGGCAGACGGCTTTCTCTCGCCGCGTCTCAATATTGCTTTCCGGAACCCTGAACTCTTTACCGGCGATTAGAACTCTTAGGCCGGAGACCCTTGCGTTTTTAACGGCATTATTTCCCAGCTCCTTGTTCAGGTCGACAACCCTAATCTTTACTTTGTCGCCCTCCACAAACGGCTCCATCCAAGCCAGCCTCTCATAGCCCTTTCCGCCTTTAACCCTCGCCAGCCACCAGTTCCCGACAAGCGGAGTCCACCGCTCGCAATTGGGGCACTTAACCTCCCAGGAGCCTATGTAGACGGCTACATCCTCATCATACAACTGCCTTATAAGCGGATCCTCCCTAAGCCGCTCAGTAACCCATTTACCCCAGCGCTCCACATCCTCAACAAGTCTCTTACCATACTTCGCCGGATACTCCAGCACAGCCTTAAGGAAAACATAGGCCGTTGAAAGGAGCTCAACCGCCGTAGCCTTCAGCCCAAGGCGCATCGCCTCAAGCGGTATGGAGCCGAACCCCGCGAATGGGTCAAGCAGCTCAACCTCATCAAACCTATATAGCGGGGGATTATTATGTGCAGCCTTACTCCTGCCGCCTATCCCAATACCTCTCAGAAAAGCCCTCGGACTAGTATCCTCCGGAAGCAGGCAGCCGGCGATAATCGCCCTAGCCGATATAAGAGGCTTACGAGTCCACCAGAAAACCATCTCCCAATGAGGTGGCCTACCAGGCCCCTTCTCAACAGCGGAAGCCTCACTAACCTCACCCCAAGGAAACCTATAGGACTCAATAAACGCTTTAGGCGGAACCCGCGGGCCGACAAATTCGCCAATCAGTCTACTCTGCTTGCTCAACTACTCCTCCCCCCAAACCTCTCCATAGCGGCGTCAATACACTTCCTCACAGCCTGACTGATACTCTCAGCCTCACCAGCCTCAACCGTACCCCTCAAAAACTCAACATGCTCCTGAGGAAGGCTAATGCAAACCCTAACATCAAAACGCCTAGACCTGTCCGCAACAAACACCACAAAAATAAGGTTACCGCGTAAACGTATTTAAGACTTAATCAATCTTCATCAAAAATATGCAAAAACATTAAACCATAGTATCTGGTCCAATAAATATTAAAACGTGACCCCCAATGGCTAAGTGCCCAGCATGTAAAGCGGAAAATCCAACTCCAACAAAGACATGGAAATACGGCGCATTCACCGTAGAAGCTTACACATGCAAAAACTGCCAAACACAATACAGAGAATACTACAACAAGGACGGAAAACACAGCTTCACGCTAAAACTCGAAAAGGGAAAAGGTTACGTAAAAGCATGAACAATAAAGGCGGCTCCCTCAACAGGTTCTTCGAGTTTAAAAGAAAAGATTAAAGATTTAATAGCTTTGTGGCTTAATTATGTACCCCTCATTAATCCTACATTAAACGCCTCACGTTAACTCATGTGGAGTTGATGTAAGGTTAGGAATTAAGCCGCAAAGCAGTAATTGAGGATTCTATCAATTGTGCTCCTTAGGTCTGGATTTGTGTAGAATGTTGCGTCCGGGTGGTTTGCTGAAACCCTATCCCTGCCATCCTGCTTTAGCATCTCCACCTTTTTTAGCTCTAGCATATTGGCTGTTGTCTCCTCGATGCTTATGCCGAGCCCATCCGATATACTCCTCATTGAGACTCTATGTGGGCTGCTCCTAACATACTTAAGGATCATCAGCTGCTCTTTGCTCAGGTATGGTAGGCCGTCCCTGAACACCATAAGTTTCCTCTTCGGAAACCTTATCCACGCCTCGCTCGTCAGTTTCCTTGTAGCGATTATTGTTGCCACCTCATCCTCAGCCTTAAGCCTGCTTAAGTCCACCTCGAAGTCTTCATCAAGCAACTTTACAACTCCCGTGTGCGGTGGGACTCGAATAGTGTAGTATAGGCTTGAGTATCCAGACCAGAAGGCGTAGAGATGTTCTCCATCACTCATTAAGAAGTTGAACCCGCCGTAGCCGGCGAACTCATTAGCGGCACCCTCTATGTATTTAACCCTCTCATACATGCTGGCTCCCCTCCCGAGCTCCCTTAGTCGGTCTAGTATTAGGCAGAAGGCCCTCTCGGAGTCGGTCTCGCCAATGGGCTCGTAAAACATTGGGTTCGGCAGCCCTCTAATAAGTGTCCCATTATGCGCGAAAACCCACTCCCTACCAAATAGCTCCCTAACAAATGGATGGGTATTACGGTAGGCGACCTCCCCCTTAGAGGCCCACCTAACATGGCTTATAACAATCTTACCCCTAACAAAATTGGTAGACTTTAGATATGAAGCCATGGCGCTGCTCACGGAGGGATTAGGCTCCTTAGTTAAGCATATGGAGCGCCCATCCGGGTAGAAGGCGACACCCCAACCATCCCTATTAACCCTACCCCTAGCTAGGAAGCCGCGCCAGGAAAAACTCACACTAACAGGCTTATTACACGAGAAACCAAATAACTCACACATAAAAGCCCTCCAGAAAAATCATTATATTTAAAGCGTTAAAAGTTTATTAGATATACTTCTCAAAAGAGATCATTCTAACGCGAGTCTTCAGCAGTAACAATACTATGGAAAAGAAAGCGCCACGCCCAAACATCTCCTCCTAGCTGATTTACTAGCCTCCCCACCTCGTTAAAGTCCGTGTTTTCACCGCTGCTCGTGAATATCTTTACGGATCTACCGCCGTCTGGTGATCGGCGTTCGAGGAGGAAGACGTACTTCATGCTTTTAACGGAGGACGCTGGAACCCTTAACCCTATGAATATAAGGGTTAACTTACGGAGCCAGCTTTCGCGTTCAAGGCCCTTGAAGAGCTGTTTACCGCGGATTAACTGCCACGCGTTGCGTAGTGCTAAGTATAACGCTGTAAGCGCGGCCGTGGTTAAAGCGTTGAGGAGCACCGTTAACGGGAATAGTGGAAGAAAAACCTTCGTAAGCGGTAGGAAGCCCGATAAGGCGTAGGGGTATACGGGCACCGATACGCCTAGGCACCAGAGGGCCTTCGCGTCCGCGCCACCGAAGAAGCTGAGGCGGAAAAAGATAAAGCCGAAAAGCAGGCATAAAGCGGTTGAAGCGGCGGTAAGCGTAATCGTTGAGGTGAAGGCTTTAAAGTTAATGGTGTGGAGGAGGTAGAGCTCGCAGCCCGTTAACCCTCCGCATAGAAGCTCCACACGCGAGCCAAGCCCAATCCTCAACCTCCCTAACACGCCAATCAGACCATGAGGCGAAGCCAAAGAAAAGCATTACGAGTAGAGCCTTACACAGCGAAACAAGGGTCATTACGCTGTTTAACTCAATCATCACCACGGGTCACTGAGAACGCTAACTTAACCCTCTTGGTATACCGCCTCCACCGTTACGCCTCCTTCAGCCGGGGTCAAGGTTAAGTGCAGTATTGCTTCACCCTTCACGTATATTAGGGTTAATCCTTCCTCCCCTTCCTCCTCGACGGCCTTCACCCATCCCTCCAGGCTGTTCTTGTACCATGAGGCCACTGTTTTCGCGTCGGCGCGCGCCTCGTAAACGGCGAGAATCATTCTGCCACCGTCCGCGGGCTCGGAGAAGTACTCGAGAACCCTTGAGCCGGGGTAGATGGGGAAGGCCGGTGGAGCGCTCGGCTGAACCGGTGGAGGGCTGGGCGCTTCCGAAGGGGTACTGGGCTTTGGCGCTTCTGGAGGGGTACTGAGCGCTTCCACGGGTTGGATCGTTGGGATGAAGGGGGCCTTGGTGAGGGCTGCCGCTACGGCCGTGATGGCCGCGGCCGCGAGGACCGCGATTGCTAAACGCCTCCTCACTTCCGCTCACCCGCCTGCGGAGCCTCCCTCCTCGAGGCCTCCCTTAACGCCTTAACCCTCTCCTCTATGGGTGGGTGCGGCATGATTAACCTCTTAAACGCTGATAGTAGCTTATGATGTACGCCTTAGCCCGGGCGGATTGATGGCTATGATTAGCCTCGTAAAGGTTAAATATGTATCTCTAGTACCAGTAATGATGTATATTAAAGTTTCGCGGTTTACGAACTGCTTTAAGCTTTTCTTCTTCTACTCTTTGTTACGGTTAGGTTTTTTATCCTTCCAGCCTGCTTTCACGGCTGCTAATTACCTCTTTAGAGGCGCTGATCACCATCCCGCCGCTTAGCGCTTCTAAGCGGCTTAATTACGCTTAAAAGGGAAATCAGGAGCGTTCCATGGAAAACATAAGTAAAACAGCCGTAAACCTTATGAAGAAGTGCAGCCTTCAAGGGTTGATTAAAGAATGAAGAAGCTGACGTGGATGCTGGGCTTCTTAGGCTTTTTAGGTTTTCAAGCGTTTAGAGTTCATGATCTTTGGCTACTATTCCTATTCTGCCTCTTTAGCTACTTTTCCTACTTAAAGTACTACAAGGAGTGGTTAAAGCACTTATGGCTACTTGGCGTAGCTGGCTTAATTACGGCGATACTTGGAGTTTTCGGAGTAATTAAGGTGTAATTAAGGCTGCTCCTTTACCCTTTTACAGGGCGGAGAACCACGTGTAGCTCCTCTTAGTGGGTGGAAACGTTTTAAGCTGATTTTAACCTATAGTAAAGCGTGGCTAATGCTTTGCCTACGCGTCTTAACGTTGCGCGGGGGGTTATGGAGGAGTACGCCCGCTTAACGGGTTTACATCCTGAAGGGTGGCCGCGGCGATACTTATGGACGGATGCTTTCGCCGTGTTTAACTTTTTAGAGCTGTATAGGCTTACGGGTGGGGGGCTTTATAAGCAGCTTGCGATACGCTTAGTAGATCAGGTTCATCACGTTCTAGGTAGGCATCGCGGGGATGATGGGAGGAGCGGTTGGATTAGCGGGCTTAATGATTCTGAGGCTGAGGAGCATCCAACGGTTCGCGGTTTAAGGATAGGTAAGAAGCTACCTGAACGTAGGCTGGATGAGCCTTACGACCCGGTTTTAGAGTGGGAGCGCGATGGTCAATACTACCATTACCTTACGAAGTGGATGCTCGCCTTACGTAAGATGGCTAAAGCTACTGGTAACGTTAAATACCTTAAGTGGTCTGTGGAATTGGCTAAAGCCGCCCATAAGGCTTTCATTCATACTTCGCCGCTTGATGGCCGTAAGTACATATACTGGAAGATGAGTATAGATCTATCCTATCCCCTTACGCTTCAGGAGGGGCAGCATGACGTAATTGACGGGCTGATAACTTACGCTGAGCTTCAAGTAGCTTCGCCTGAAGGAGTTCTAACGGAGGAGGTAAAGGAGGCTTTAAGCATGTGTAAGGAGCGGGATTGGAGTGAATGGGTTAGTGATGACCCCTTAGGCGTAGGCGAACTCCTAAGCCTTTCTTTTAGGGCTGCGAGGCTAACTTTTAAAGGGGCAAGCTACTTAGCTGGTTTACTACACTCTCTGCTTGAAGCAGCTTACGTTAGCCTTAAGGCCTACCTACCTAAAGACTTCCTCAACCTTCCGGCTAGCCGTAGGCTTGCATTTCGCGAACTCGGCCTTTCAATAGGTCTTCACGCGGCTGAAGAACTTAAAGCTCTAGCTGAAAAACTAGGTTTAACTTATCATCCATTAATTAAAAGCTTGGAAAAATTCATTCCGATGGGCTTAAAGATTAAGGAGTTTTGGACTAACCCGATTAACTGGGAGGTTGATAGCTGGATGGAGCATCGGGAAATCAACATGGTTATGTTAGCAACTAGCCTACTACCAGACGGATACCTCGATTAACTACGTAAGGAGCCTAATAGTAGCTAGGTTTTACTCGTTTCCCCTTATTAGTCTTACTATGAGGCCTATTAAAACCATTAAGGCCACCTTAACGTTAAGAAGTAAGCTAGTTAAGGTATTAACTTTAACCATCATACTGAGGGGCGCTATACCGAAGAGCCTGAACGTCCTCATGCTATTTCGCTTAGACGCAACGACCTATGGTTTAGAGTCATTCACCTCCGTTTATTAAGAGTTTAAGCGGTATATCTTGATACTCTCCGCTTGGTAGTTTACGTCTCACGGTTAAGGGTAAAACCCCTTTCTCAAGCTCGAGTGTAGCTATCTTTATAGGGTCTGTCTCCCCTTTAGGTACTTCGATTAGTATTGGGGCCCCCATAGATATTTGGAGCGCCCTAGCCCCTATAATCCTAGCTTTCTCGTAGCGCGTTAACCTTGGTAGCCAAACCTTAACCTTTAAAGGCTTTTCCTCCTCCTTAGAGGGAGGAGTTATGCTCGTAGCGGGCACTCTTAAATCACCACGCGCCCATAGCTAAGGCTTAGCTTAGCCATTAAGCGCTAGCTTAAAGCTAATGCAAAAAGCAAATTAAACGAATATATAAATTCTTGCTTTACGGCTTTCCTTAAGCCTGCCGCAAAACTCCACTACTTAAGTTACTAGTAGAGCACTTGTTAAGAGCTTTGTAATAGCCTTCCCTTATTGTTAAATTATGGTCAAGGAACGCCAATCACGCCCTCACGCTATACGAGCACTTAGGCTATGATCTAATAGAAGTATACGTTACGTTTATTGTTGAGAAGGGGCTCCGGCGGAAACCTTCGGCTATTTTAAAGGGAGATTTCAAACGTTAATCGATACTACGTTCTTCGAGATTTTAACCTCCACTTCATCCCCTATCTCAGGTTTTTGTTCAAGCCTTTCCCATTCGTCCTCGGTTAACCATAAGGTTAAGCGTTGAAGGGTAACTTTACCGGGCCTTATGAAGGGTAACGACTGCATTACCTGGTTTATTACCGGCATTACTTCACGAGCGAGCGGCGACGTACTTCCTTCAGGGGAGATAATTACGGGTGGAGGGGCTTCCTTCTCCTCGGTTAAGTCCAAGCGTACCCCCCTATTACCTAGGGGGTCGGTTACTAAGGATTTACCAACAACCGTCGCTTTAAAGGTAACGCCCACTAATAACCCTCCTTAGCCTAGTTATTTGGCTATGCCGGCTTATAAATCGTTAACATGCCAGCGCGTAACAAACCTTTAAAGCTCATTTAAAACTAACGGTGACCCTCAGCCTTCTTACCCCCCGGGTTAAAGCTTAGCGAAGGGGATGTATGCTTCCTCGGGGGGCGATGGAGCCCTTGCTAGGAAGAGCGCCGCGGTTAAATACGGCGTTGCCTCATGGCTTATAGTGATGCGTATGTTAAGGACGGCCGAGGACGTAATGGTTGCTGCTCAATTAGCTGCTACGTTAGAGGTTAGTGGATGGCCTAAGCCTGGAAATGTGCACAGGACTTCGAGCTATCCTGATAAGGGCTTTGAACACTTCTTGGCGGGTTCAATAGCTTTAGGCCCTGCTATTAAGCTTGCAGCGGTTCGAGGCGTGAAAGCTAGGTTAAAGGACGATTTCTCTAGGGTTCAGCTTGGAGCCCTAATTAAGAAGGCCTGTAAAGCCAGCCTTTCTTGGCAGCGGGCTGGTAATACGCATTTAGGGGTAGTTTTACTCTTCACGCCGATAGCCGTAGCTATTGGCTCACTACTTCCTTGGGAAGGCGGGGTTCAACGGTTAAGGGATAACGCCATTAGAGTTATGAGGAGTACTACGCCTATCGATACGCTTCGCGTATATGAAGCCATTAGGCTGATGAAGCCTAGCGGGCTTGGAAGGGTGAAGGGTGAAGGTTTTGACGTATTTAGTGAAAGGAGCGAAGTCTTAAGGCGGGGTATAACCCTCTTCGACTCAATGAAGGTAGCGGCTAAATGGGATAGTGTAGCTAAGGAGTTAGCGGATGGGTTTACGGTTACGTTTACGGTGGGCTACCCTTACTTCATGAAGCTCTACGAGGAGACGTATGACGTAAACGTTGCGGTTGTCCATACGTACCTTAAACTTCTCTCAACGTACCCCGATACGTTCATAGCTAGAAACGTGGGGCTTAAGATCACCGAGGACGTTGAGGAGGCCGTAAAGTTAGGGTTAGAGGAGGCTCGTAAGGTATCGATGAAGGCCGATGAGGTTTTAAGGCTCGGCGGGCTTCAAACGGCGGAAGGTAGGAAGATGCTTCTAAAGCTCGACGAGGAGCTTAAGAGCCTAGGCCAAGACTATAACCCGGGGGCAACGGCCGATTTAACGGCTTCTTCAATCTTCGTAGCCGTATTGGAGGGGTTTAGGCCTTGAGGAAGGTGGTTGCACCTATTGAAGGCTGGTACTTGGAAACTGTTGAGAAGCTAATCTTCACCGTTAAGGGGCATCTCCACCCCTACGGGCACCTTGTAGCATACGTTAGGTATGCCCCTCATCCTGAAGGTGATCGTGAAAGGGGCGGCGTAAGGTATAAGCGGTTATACCACCTTGATGAGCAGGAAAACTTCCTACTTGAGCATTACCCTCACTACTTGCTTTACGACGGGGTTATGGATGAATTATTACAGGCGGTCCCGATAAAGCGTATAGTGAAGCTTTACGATCCAACCGAGAAGCTTATCGAGCTACAGCGTAGCCGCGGCCTGTTAACACCAGTTGAACAGGATGCGTTAAGCTTCGCTGAGCTTCTAGCGAGTAGGGCTAAAGTACCCCTTGAATCGTTAGGGGTATCCGGCTCGATACTTGTAGGGCTACATAAACCTAGCTCAGATATAGACTTAGTGGTTTACGGCGTTAATAGTAGCCGCCTCGTACATTCAGCTTTACTGAGTATGCTTAACGAGGATGATGAGGTGAAAAAACTCGACGTTGAAGGGTTTAGGAGGCTTTACGAGTTTAGGGTTAAAGATACTAGGATACCCTTCGAAACCTTCATAAGCCAGGAGTCGAGGAAGGTTATCCAAGGTAGGTTCCGTGGAAGGGAGTACTTCATTAGGTTCGTTAAGCTACGCCACGAATTAACGGAGCTTTACGGGGATAGCTTCATTAAATGTTTGGGTAGGGCGACCATAAGGGCTAGGGTGGCTTCCGATGAAAATGCTATTTTTACGCCTTGCGTATACCAAATATTAAACGTGGAGTTCCTGGAAGGGGTTAAGGTGCCTAAACTAACCCAGGTATGCTCGTTTAGGGGGAGGTTTTGCGAGCAGGCTAAAGTCGGCGAGGAGGTAATAGCTAGCGGTAAGGTAGAGGAGGTTCAAAGGAAGGATGGAGAGGTCTACCATAGGCTTGTGGTGGGTGCAACCCCTAACGACTACCTAATTTCATTAACGCCTACTGCCTCCATCTAGGGGAGGTGGAGAAGCTCTTACCTATGGTTTTAGCGGCTTCTACTAGAGGCTCGGATGGAAACGTTGGTTTTAATCTAATCGATAGATCGCGTTTCACCCGAAGCTTCCGTGGAAACGGTATAGTGCTTGAAGGGACGGTGGCTACCACTATAGGGTATTCGAAGGACGGTCCGTACTAGGTTACAACGTACTCCTAGCTTGGAAGCCTAGCTATGCTTCGCCGGTTTAACTTCCTTTAATAGCCTTTTAAGGTAGCTTTCAACCCTTTTCATCCTTCTACCTAGGAAGGATAGGTTTAATATATGGATGGCCTGCTTCCTTAAACTCGAGTAGCTACTAGCTCTCGTTAGGATGCCGCGATCCCTAAGGGAGGCTATTAGGCGTGTAAATTCGTCTATCGTTACGCCTAAGGTTTTAACTGCTACGTCTACGGCTGGCGATGAGGCTATGGCCTTTAAAACCTTAATATCACCCCTCGTTAACTTTAAGTCAGGTATAAGTAGGGCTGGTTCGTAGTCGTTTAGAGCGTCCTGAACGGCTTGACGGACGATGAGTTCAAGCTCCTCAGGCTCTAAAAGGATGTAGAAATCGGGAAGCTCCAATACTTTAACGCCAAGCTGTTTAGCGGTTAATTCAGCGGCTGTATCAGCGTAGCCTTTACATATCACCATCGGCTTTAACCCCGAGATCTGCGCGTTAGTATACGCCTGCCTAACGTCGGATACGCCTATACGGCCTGCCTTTACCTCAACGGAGTAAACATCGCCCTCCGGGCTTTTAGCCACTAGGTCGATCTCAGCGACTTCAACCCCGCCTATCTCGAGCCTCTTCCTAGATTCAAGTATTTGAAAACCCATGCGTTCAAGAATACCGCGCCCTATACGTTCGCTACTAGCACCTCTCTTCATTGACAACTTTTAACCCTACTACTTTAGTGCTTCCCCCTTAATAAAGGGTTAACCATTAGCTGGAGGGTGCCTATTTAAGAAGAACCTTGTAGGTGTTACTTTGAGGGGTGCATGATGCTTCGAGGGTTTAGGGATCGCGATCAGCTTTTAACTAGGGAGGGGCTTTTCTTCACGGTCGTTGGAAACCTACACCCTGAGGATCGGATTATAAGCTATTTGAAGTATATACCTAACCCCGGGGGTAAGTGGGGGCGTGGGAAATCTAGGTATGCGAGGATGCTTCAATACTACACGATTCCATCACTCCTAGACACCATAAGGTACCTTGAAGAAAAATATAGGCATTACGTATGGTTCTCCGAGGAGCTAGGCATTAAGATGTCAGCCGTGCCGAAGGAGTATGTTCAAAGGCATTATAAGCCTGAGGAGAAGCTTTCCGAGCTTTTAAATGCGCGGCGTAGGGATAGGCTTGAGGAGGCCGTAGTTAACTTAGTAGGCTTAATCTCCGATGAAAGCGGCGTAGCAACTACGGCCTTCGGGGTTACCGGCTCAATACTCGTCGGTATACATAACGTGAAGTTCTCCGATATCGATTTAACCGTTTACGGTGTTAGTAATAGCCTTAAGGTTAAGGAGGCTTTAACTAAAATCTACGACGACTCCGAGAAACCGGTTAAAAGGCTACCGCCTGGAAAGCTACAATACCTATTGAATAGGAGGATGAGGCTTTACCACCTCTCTAGGGAGGATGCGGAATTAATCTGCCTTAGGAGGTGGAATAGGGGGGTGTTTGGTAGTATTGACTTCTCGATACACCCGGTAAAGCTAGAGGAGGAGGAAAAGCTTAGATTCGGGGATTATAGGTTTAAGCCTAAAGGTATTGTGACCGTTGAAGCTATCGTTACTGATACCTCTGAAGCCATGTTTATGCCTTGCACCTACCGTATTGAACCTATGAGGGTATTGGAGGGTGAAGCCGGGCCGGACCTAACGACCGTAACATCCTTCGAGGGATTATACGCGGATATAGCTTTAGAGGGTGAAGCTATAAGGGTTAGGGGTAAGCTGGAGGCCGTTATCGATAGGAAGGGGCGGATAATGCACCATAGGGTTCTAGTAGGATCACCGGAGGCTGAAGGCTACGATTACATAGTGGTCGTAAAAAGCTAGGCTGAGGCCGTGAAGGGTTGAAGCGAAGGTATGATGGAAGGCTCGGATACCTAGAAGGGCGGGTTGAGGCCTGCTTCCGGGGCAGCCCTCGAGTATTAACCCGTGTTAAGCTTAACCTTCAAATCCTCCAGTAACGGTTAAAAGGCTACTTTCACCGAAGGTACGAGTTGAGCTTAATGTTTTAAACTTACACTTCTAGCCGGGTTTCGAGTAAGGAAGATCGGACTGTTGAAAATCAGCGTTCCACTGAAGATTCTAGTAGGAGCCGTGTAAGCCTTTAGTTATTAATACTGTTTTGCTTCTAAGGTTGATAGGTATGTTGTTGATTTGAGGGGTTTAGCTAGGGTTGATAACGCTTCTTATGCTTATTGTATTCGTATAATCCCTTAAATTGTATTATTAACTCGTGTTCATGGACCTCGCCGGGGAGGAAGAATATCGGGAAGGCTATGTCGGAGAAGCAGCATGGAAGTAGTACGGCTAGGAAGACGATTAATATGAGGCCTAGTAGGTATTGAATGATTGACGTGGGGCCGAAGGCAATGAAGTAGAGCGATGACGCTGCCGATGAAATAAGGACGTGTGCGGAATGAGGGATAAGGCTTGGATGAAGCATAACCCGTACTAGAAGTATACCTATAAGTGTACCTAGGGCGGCTGGGATTAAAACGAGGTGCGGATGGACTAGAAGGCATATATGTAGCTCTAGTTCCTTCACGCCGAGGATGAGCCCACCTATATAGGGTATGATGATGTCTGATAACGAGCAAGGCGCGATAGACCCTATAATACCTACTGGTAACGTTGCGATAAACCGTTTACTATGCTTATAGTAGACGGCGGCCGTAGTAATAGCGCTTAGAAGCATGTGTAGAGGATGCGTTATATGAAAGAATTCGTCGGCGAAGGCCTCGAGGCCTCCATTGGTAAAGGCTGCCGTTAAAGCTACGGTAAGCCCTACACCTACTAACACGCCAAGCATGGTAAACGGGGAATGGTAAAGGAGTTCGAAAAGTAGATGTCTTAATGCTTTTTGCAACGCGGTCACCACGTTTATGGGCAACGGGGTTATATTAAAGTTTTCCTTAAATTTATTAAAAATTAAGTGGATGCCGCCATAAGTTTTAATAATTTGAAACGCACATATTCCAACGGTATTCCTACATATTGGGAAAAGTTAAACTAGAGATGTAATCCCTCCTTAATAGGGAGGAGGAAATGATAGTTAGCTTAGCTATTCCAAACGAGCTTTTAAAGGAGGTTGACCAAGTAGTAAAGCTTGGAGAATACGCGAGTAGATCGGAGATTATACGCGCCTCCTTAAGGGAGTTTCTATCAAGGCATAGGTGGCTATCAGGCCTTGAAGGATGTTTCTTAGCCACCATAATGTTTACGTACCTTAAAGGGAGGATCGACTTGGAGAAGTTAACCGACCTTAAACACGAGTTTGATGATGTAATAGCTACCGAGATGCATACACACCTAGAGAAGGAAAATTGCCTCGAGGTCCTCGTAATTAAGGGTGATGCCTCACGGATTAAGAAGTTAAAGTCCCAGCTTTCAGCGATAAAAGGTATTAGGCACGTCGAGCTTATCTCGATAGCTATTTAATGAATTTAAAGGTAGCCGTCTAGGACCTGAAAATCCTTCCTCAAGACGTCTTTAAGCCTCGGCTTGTAAAGCGCCGCCGCTGGATGAAAGGTTAGAAGGACCCCTACCTTTAAACCCCGCTTTACTAAGCAGGTAACTAGCGGAAAGCGTTACCACCTTCACGGTAACCCTGGGGGGCCGCGCCAAGGCCTCGAAGCACCAATAACCTTTAAACTAATCCTAGGAGCGTAGAACACACCCTTACTTTTTAAAGAAGTATAGGTTAACACGATTTTCATCGAAGCCTCCATTAGAGGTGCCGGTTTTGAACCTAGCCGATCAAGCTCTACTTCTGAGGAGGCGTAGGTTAAATGTTTAGGTTTCCTTCTTCGAATTAGTCGTTAAGGTGGAAAACCCTTTATAACTGAAGGCTTCAACCTACTACTAATTAATGGTGGCTGAGGCCTTTGGAGGCTAAGCTTGAAGCTGTAAACGTTTTAAAGTATACTAAAAGCTTATGCCCTGAATGTCTACGGGTTCTTGAAGCGGTAATTTACGAGCGGAACGGGGTTGTTTACATCTCTAAGCGCTGCCCTACCCATGGAGAGTATGAAGACGTTTACTGGGGTGACTATCAGTTATGGCTACGCGCCCTTAAGTTTGAGCACGTGGGTGATGGGCTTGCTAACCCGCGGACGAAGCGTAAGGAGGGTTGTCCCTACGATTGCGGTATATGTAATGAGCATAAGTCTTTCACGGTGCTAGCCATAGTTGACGTGACGAACCGCTGCAACCTCACATGCCCAGTCTGCTTCGCCCATGCTGGAGCCGCTGGCTACGTTTATGAGCCGAGTACCGAGGAGGTGAAACGTATACTTGATAACTTCCGCGCTAATGAGCCTGCTAAGCCGCCAGGGCTTCAATTCTCGGGCGGTGAACCTACCCTACGTGAAGATCTACCTGAGCTTATCGAATATGCTGATAAGATCGGTTTCCACCATATAGAGGTTAATACTAACGGTATACGTATAGCTGAAAGCCTTGAATATACTAAGCAGCTGGTTGACGCTGGGGCTAACGCGATATACTTACAGTTCGACGGGTTAACCGATGATGTATACGTTAAGACGCGGGGCCTACCAATGTTAAAGCATAAGATGAAGGCGATAGAGAATTGCCGTAAACTCGGTTTTGACGCCGTGGTTTTAGTACCGACCGTAATACGCGGCGTTAACGATCATGAGGTCGCCGACATCGTTAAGTTCGCAGCTAGGAACTCCGATGTAATTCGATGTGTAAACTTTCAACCCGTTAGCTTATGTGGACGTATCGATAGGGCTAGGCTAAAGGAGATGAGGATAACGATACCCGACGTAATTAGACAGGTAGAGAAAGGTACTGAAGGAGAGGTGGCTATTGAGGATTGGTACCCTGTACCCTTCGTAGTGCCGATACCCCGCGCGATAGGTTCCCTTAAAAACCATAGGTATGGAGCTGAGTTTACGGCTCACCCGCACTGCGGAATGGCTACCTACGTCTTCGTGGAGGACGGCAAGATTGTTCCAATAACTAGGAAGGCTAACGTTGAAAAGTTCATGGAGGTAATGGAGGGGGTCTATAAGCTGGCTAAAGAGGGGCATAAAACGAGGGCTAAAATGAAGCTACTAACCGCTTTACGCTACGTTAAAGGCGACCTACTACGGAAGTTATTATGGCCGATACTTAAGACCGGTACGTATGAGGCGCTTCGCGATCTACACTTCAAGATGGTGATGATAGGCATGATGCACTTCATGGACCTATACAACTTCGACCTAGAAAGGCTTCAACGCTGCGTTATTCACTACGGTATACCCGACGGACGTATCATCCCATTCTGCTCAATGAATAGCGTACACCGCCAAGAGGTTGAAAAACGGTTCGCCATTACCTGGGACGAGTTTAAACGGCGCATGGATGAAGCTAGAAGACGCGGCCTTAAACATTACTAGCACGTTTAGCTTTCCGTCCACATCCATAGTGTCGTAAACGATACGTTAATACTGATTCATATGGTTTTTATTCTGAAACCTCAACCACCGAGGCCTTCGACGCCTTCTTTAGGTCTTCGACCTTGACCTTCATAAGCGTGTTAGGTGTACCGGCAGCCGTCCATACTTCGTCAAACCTCTCAATGGACTTATCCATAAATACGAGGACGTGCTCGTAGTGGGGAAACGGTGGAACCCCTCCCACGGGGTATCCCGTAGTTTTTTTAACGGTTTCAGGATCAGCTATCTTAACCCTACGACCAACGATCTCCGATAACTTCTTAATGTTCACCCGTCTATCCCCGGGGAGTACTACGACTATTGGCTTGCCGCCGTTAAAGACTATGGATTTAGCTATTTGGGAAAGCGGACACTTTAAAAGCTGGGCTGCCAATTGTGACGTACGCGTGCTTTCATTAAACTCGAGGATCTCCACGTCTAGCTTAGCGCTTTTTACGTATGAACGAACCCTTTCAAGGGTACTCACGTTAAACCCTTAAAGGTAAGAGAAGGTTTGAAAAACTATTTAAGCCTTCTCTATAATCCGATTGCTTACTGGAAGGCTGGCCTTTAAGGGTTTTACGGGCGTTTCTAAGCGTTCCGGGGGGTGTTCGATACGTTAACGACGTTAACGTATATGGGCTTGAATAGGTTTAACCGGTTGAGCCCTACCTTAAGGTGTTGAGGGTTGCCCTTAGCCTCGGTAATCATACCCGCGCGGAACGTGGAGAAGACTGTAGGGGCTACGTTGGAGAGTTTATTAAAGCAGAACTTTAAGGATTATGAGGTGATAGTAGTTAACGATCACTCCACCGATACGACTAAGGAGGTATGTACGAGGTATAATGTAAAGGTTGTTGATAGTATTGGAAGGGGCGTTAATGCTGCTAGGAATGCTGGCGTTAAGGAGGCTAAAGGGGATATTATAGCTTTTATAGATGGCGACGCCGTAGCTCCTCAAGACTGGTTGTCAAAGCTGGTTAATAGCTTAACGTCGAGCGGGGCCGACATAGTTTTTGGAGGTGTTAAAGCCTTAAACTCGGATAAGCTAGTATCGAGGTACGTGGAAAGCTCGATACTGGGCTTAATGCCTAATTTTAGAAGTAGAAAGCTGGTTTACAATAGGCAGGTAAGTACCGTTGTAGCCGGATGTAACATGGGTTTTCGACGTAGGGTCTGGGAGGAGGTAGGGTTTTTCGATGAAAGCTACCTACTCTACTATGATGAGTTGGACTTCGAGGCTAAAGCCTTAAGTAAGGGGTTTAAGATGCTTCTAGAGCCTAACCTCGTCGTCTACCATAGGAACGTTGAGAGGCTAGTTGACCTACTGAGGAGGGCGTGGAGGCAGACTAGAGCGTTAAAAACGTTTAGCGTGAAGAACCCTGACCACCCTATAGTCTTGATAATTAGGATGTTATGCCTACTGGTTAGCTTATGCCTTATCCTAGTTATGGGCTCCATAGTCTATTACCTATTTTATGTTGTGAATACCGTGTTTACGTTTGACTTAGCGATGCTAGCCCTACTTTACGTAGGGCTAACGTTTTACTATTTAGCTAGAAATGGGAGGCTGGTGGATAGCTTAATCTTCCCGTTTCTGGATTTTATCGTCGGCTTAACTATGTACTTCAGGGTCTTAATGAATTATCTAAGTAAAGCTTAAATACTTCTAGGTTTCTAGAAATTTTGATTCTTATGAGCGAAGAAGTTAAGAAGCTCGTGAAGACAAGCATAACGCTAACCAAGGATCTATGGGAGCAAGCTAAAATAATTGCTTTAAAGCAGGGCTTAACCTTAACGGAGGTAATTCAAGCAGCCCTCAAAAAGTACTTAGAGATCTTAGAGAAGGAGCGAAAGGGAACTTAAAAGTAAGCCTTAAGCTAACGTCCTTAGTGTTTCCCTGCATGTCATCGTGAATCATTGGCTTAAAGGTTGAACTAAGCCCATAACCCTACTGGCTGCTTCTTCGAGGGTTTTTAACTACACCGTACCAGTCGTTCATTCTACCCTCCTTTATTAGCTCCTCGTAAGCCCTCCAAACCCTTCTAACGTTTAGATGCATACAGCAGTAACCGTCTTCCTCCAATATCTTTACGACCTCCTCGTAGAGTTCTTGAGGGTATGGTGCTAAGCCTTGAGTTACGGCTTTTAAAACCGCCTTCTTAACGTCGTTATTCCTCGGGTAACTTAACTTAGACAAGTTGAGGCCGCCTCAACCATCGGTTTTGCGGAGGAGTTCACGTACTAAGTTATTAACGGAGGCGTAATCGACATAGCCACGCCAAAGCCCGTATAAGGCCTTTACGCCAAGTTCAACCTGCCCTACGTCCCTTACAACACCCCCTAGAAGCCAGAGTGGCGCGTCAAGGTTTAACGGCGGTATCCCTGAGCATACTCCAACCCTGCTCCAAGCCATTTGTGCTATCTCCCTACGTCTTACTAGTCGTTCTATTAATGTGCTTAGAGGTTGAGGCGCGCCTACCATACCCGATAAGACTGTTATCCGGGATATTCGACGGTCGACGGGTATTGGAATGCTAAACGGTACTTGTATCCTTTTACCTGTAGCTGCTCGAAACGCGTAATAAAACATTTTAACGGCGAAAACCACGGTTTTTAATGAGGCATCCACCATTAAAGCCGAAGCTAGATCGCGCCTCAACCCCTCAAGGTTATAGGCGTACCCCTCATAACCACTATAGACCTTACCTACGAAGCCTGATGAGCGCATTAAGGAGAGGCGTTTAAACTTAGCGGGTTTAAAGAGCCTATTACCCTTACACTCCTGAAGAAAGGATACCATTAACGCGTACACCTCCTCGGCTGACCCCACCTTAAACCTCCGTTTTAAAACGTAGTCTACAAACTCGTTCCAGTACTCCTCGCCAGTACTCGTTAACATGTAGCTTATCGTCGCGTTTAAACACATTAAAGTACAGCAAACGTTAATATCCACGGCCTCCTTAAGCCTTAATGCAGCTTTAAATTGGGGATCCTCCTCCTCAAGCTTCAATACGGCATTAAGCCCTATGGATTTAAACGCCTCAGAAACGGCGTTAACCCTTCTTTGATTAACCGTTAACCGAGGCCTCATACTCCATAGAGTTAACGAGGTTAACTAGTCGACCGGATGATGGGGTCTTTAGATAAACTTAAAGCTAAGTTTTCCTAGAGGGGGACTGTTTAACCCTTTCTAGTTTAAAACTACAGTAAGGATCCCCTTTAGCTATACATTTCTCCTCAAAGAATACGTAATCCTCAATACCCGTTAAGGCCCTTGTGATACCGCTAATCATCCCCCTAAAATATTGGCTATTTGCTGAATTAAGCTGCCCCCTAAAGGGTTCGCATTCGTATAGGTCGTAAGCAACGATCTGGGCCACCCCTTTATCTAGGTTTAATTCCTCAAACTTGAGGATGGCGAAGCCATGACTTCTTCCGAGCTCGGCAAGAAACTTAGCTACATTGTTCACGCCCCCCTCAAATAGGAAGGGGAAGGCTTTACAGTATCCTCTAACTACGGCTTCTCCGTAGTTTACCCCCTGCATGAATAAGACGAAGTCCGCCGCGGATCCAAAGGCCGCCCTTAAGGCTTTCACTATTTCAGCGTAACCGTTAACGTTCTGCACGAAAGCGCGGCCAAGAGCCGTTAACAGCTTGAAGTGGTAGGCTTCCAATAGGAAATCATTTCCTTCCACGTATTCAACGCTAAGCAGTTTTCGCCTCCTCCTTAACCTCTCCGCAACCTCTTCGGGTGATGCAGTAGCGTTCGTAAGGTCTACACCTATAGTAACCCAAGCCGTTTCCTCTGTAGATACTGGAGGTGCGCAAATACTGATTACGTTTGCTCCATACTTACGGAGTGTTTCAGTTACCGCGTTTAAAGCTCCTGGGACGTTTTTAAGAAGTATTCTATACTCAGCAATCCTCCTTCCAGGTAGATAAAAAACGGTGGGAATCCACCTTGGGATGTAAGCGTCCTCTTTATGCGTAGGGTTTAAAGCCATCGTTACTCATCTACTTAAAAAAATGCTTCGTCTTTTTTTTTTTAAGTCTATCGGTTAGGCTAAGGTGTTTGTAGTAGTCCATTAGTTTTATTAATGCTTTCTATGCTTATCATTTTCCCTCTAAGCCTTTTACTGTTTTAATTCGTGTGTAGGCTAGGTTTGTTAAGGTTTACTGGGTTACCTTTGGTTAAGCCGTATGGTGATTAGGATTCGCCTATAGGCATGGTTGAAGCGTTAATAGCGTGGTTAAATTAGGTGCTCGGTTAAGCGGCGTTGGTAGAGGGCGGTTCTTAGTAGTGAACTACACTTAATCCACGTGGTTAACGGTATGGCTAGCTTGGTTGATATGTAGTTTAAGGCCTCCTTTAGGTCGTTAAATTTTAGTGGAGGCCGTTTAAGGGCGTTCCTAACGTTCTCCCTAACCTGCCATACGCCTACCGGCATTAAGTAGCCGGGGTGTACTTCGCGTAGGATAAGCGCTGATGCTTGTCTTCGTTCCTTTTCTAGGAATTCCGTTACGGCTAACCGGGCTGCATAGTAGCAGCCTCCTATAGCCGCGTAGGTTGTTCTACCCCTATAGTTTTCGAAATCACCGAAAATAGCTAAGTGGTTGGGGTCCGGGTTCCATAGGGTGGATGGGTACCAAGCTTCTATGCACTCGTAGCTCCAAGCATTTGGCATTAAGATAACCATGAAGCGGTTATCTAGGTAATTGGATTCGTAAACAGCGTAGTCGTTGATTAACGGATAGCGTCTAATCTTCTCCATCATCCTTAGGGAGAGGAGGCTATCCACCGCGGTAATACTCCACCTAGTAGGTACGAAGCGTCTCTTCCCCCTTATCCCCATAAGCCCGGCGCTAAAGGCCCGCTGAACCCTTGATACCGGTACGCCGTTCTCGTAGAGTTTAAGTATAGCGTCCGATGCCTTAAGATCCGTATCGCTGTAAACCTTTTCAATTCTTTGATCGGGTTTTGGGTTATCGACGCTTAAAGAGTTAAGTGGAGCCGCTGGCCCCATGGGCTGTACGTCGTCGTCAAGTAGTAGTAGCCCCCTAGGCTTCCTAGTGAAGGTTAGATCTACGTCCACGGGGCTCCTAGCCATAGCTAGCTCCTGGATAGCCTCTAGGTACCTACCGTTAGCCTCAGCGTCTGTTACTTTAACGTTTAGCTTACCCCTTACTAAGGAGAGCCTAAAGCCTACTATTTCATCTATGGGCTTCCCGAGCCAAAGCTCGGGGGTATCGAAGAGGCCTGTATCACCCTTAATGGGCGGGGTTAATGGGCCGATGCTAACGCGGGGATAACCCATTCGTCCTACGAATATACTCGGAGGAGAAGTACCTTCAAGCTTAAGCCCGTTTAGCTTCGACGCTAGCTTAAGTAGTGATAAGGCCTTAATGATTATTGGGCAACGCCTTTTACCGCAAAGAAACTTAGACCCTTTACAGGCTACGCATAAACCTGTTCGTCCGGCTCTAACCTTTAAGTAGTCCTCGTTAAAGTTTAAATCTAAAGCTAGCTTCGCGTCTTCTAAAGCTTGAACGGTCCAGTAGTTCTCTTTACCTGTTAGCAGTATTTTCTTAATTAACTTTTTAGGCAAAACGTCCCCGTAGGGAGAGCTTTACGTGAACTATTTAACTTTGACGCGTCTACCCGCTCATTAGGTCCTTTAGTAAATCTATTATTCTGAACGGCGTATCTATTACCCAGTCTACGTAGGGGCTTTCAACCTTACTTTCCGAAACTAAGATGGTCTTCATCCCTAGTAATTTTGCCGGTTTAACTTCCTCCTCCACGCGGTCGCCCATGTAGATGGCTTCGCTAGCTTTAACCCCTAAGGCTTCGAGGGCCTTAAGGTAGGGTTTAGGGCTGGTTTTAGGCTCGGTATCGCTACTGGTTATTAGTGCGTCGACGCTTTCAGGAGGTAGTTGGAGCGCCTCCATGGTTTTAAGCGCGTGAGGCCTACCGGAGTTAGTTATGATGGCCACCTTTAACCCCATGGCGTGAAGGGCATCCATTAACCCCTTAATCCTAGTGTCTGGCTTTAGGAACTTTGAGTAGTTAAGCCTTTTAGAGAGTTCCTCGTAAAAGTAGTGCCTTGAAACCCCTATGAGCTCGATGGCCTGGGTTAACGTTACGCAGGCCTTCCTCGCCTCCATTAGCCTTCGCTCCGCGTGATCTTCGGTAACGCCTAGCTTCTCCGAGATTATTTCAAGGGTTTTACGCTTAATCTCAGCCTCGTAAGGCTTCGACCTGTAGAGGGTTCCATCTAGGTCTGTTAGAACGGCCTTTACGGTCATAGAGGTCCATCCATTAGATCCTTCGCTTACCTCCACTACGAGCCTATTTAAACCTTAACTTAAGGTTCGCGTCATACACGAGGGCTTACGATGGGGTATTTTGCGGCTTAGAAGGATGGATTGAAGCCATCTTCGAGGCTAAAGCCCCTACTGGAGGTATAGGTTTCACTTTTCAACCTATATTCCTACTGGAGTTTTGGATGGAAAAATTCTTAATAGGCTGGCTTCAAAACCTAGGGGAAGGCCCCTTAAAGTACGTATGGATGGCCGGGGTCTATTAACGTAGGTAGGTGTACTTAGTTTATGAGTACGCGGCCCCGTATTGGGGTACTTGTTAAGGCGGCTTTAAACGTAGGGCAACTCCTCGTTGAGGATGGGAAGCCCCTATTGGAAAGTACTCCTTTAAAGATTAGCGATATCGATCGGAACGCCGTTGAGGAGGCTGTAAGAATTAAGGAGAGGCTGGGGGGGTTTATCTCGGCTTTTTCAGCCCTTACTTGGGGTCCTCTCGATAAGAGGGTGGAGGAGGGTAAAGCGGTTCTTAGGGAGGCTCTGGCTATGGGTGTTGACGAGGCTTATCTAATAGTTGACGGAAGACTGGTTGGCGCTGATAGCTTCTTAGTGGGTACGGCTATCTCTACCGCTATTAAGAGGCTTGGAGGGGTTGACGTTATTCTTGCCGGTGAAGGCTCCATAGACGATTACGCCGGCCAGGTTGGGCCTAGGGTTGCTGAAGAGCTAGGTATACCCGTTGTTTCTTACGCTAGGAGGATCGATGTTAAGGATAAGGCTTTGGTGGTGGAAAGGGATTTAGAGGGGCATATCGAGGTTGTTGAGGTTAAGCCACCGGCTTTTGTCTCCGTTACGAGGGAGATAAACCTACCTCGCTTACCTACGTCGTTACAGGTTAGAATGGCGTTTAGGAAGCCGTTGAAGGTCTTAAGCCTTTCGGACTTAGGGGTTGAAGCTAAGGCTTTAACCAGTACGGTTAGTTTGAAGGGTCTACAAGTGAGACGTAAAAAGGTGGCTATTAAGGGGGATGACGTTAACGCGTTAGCCGAAAACCTAGTGAAGGAACTATTGAAGGAAGGCGTTCTATGAGGTGGCGTATTTGAAGCTGCTAACCGTATTAAGGTTTAAAGCTGATTTAGAGCTTTTAGGGTTCGCTAAAAGGTTGATGGAGTTAGGCGTTAACCCCGTGGTTGAAGCCTTAATTTTCGGAGGAGATTTAGAGGAAGCGCAGGACTATGTAGTTAGGGGCGCTAGGAAGGTATACGTGGTTGAAGGTGACCCTCGAAACCTTGATTGGCTATTAGCTTCAATACTTAAAGCCTTCGAACTATCTAAGCCTGATTACCTACTGCTTTTAAGCGATAAGAATGGTAAGGAGGTTGGTGCTAGGGTTGCTCAACGCTTAAAGGCGGGGTCCATAGCGGATGTAGTTGACGTAGTAAGGGTAAACGGCGAGATAAGTTTCGTTAGAATAGTTTTAAGTGGTAAAGCGATATCCTACGAGAAGTCCGTTACGCCTACCGTAATCCTAGTTTCACCTAGGAAGTTCGAACCGCCGCCTCCACAGCAACAGCTAGGTGAAGTCTTAAGCTTAAAGGTGCCTAAGCCGGATGAAAGGGTTAAGGTCGTTAGGATCGAGGAGAAGAGGAAGGCTGAGTTAAAGCTTGAAGAGGCCGAGTTCATAGTGGCCGTCGGCCGAGGGTTAAAGAGGCAGGAGGACCTTAAAATTGTTCAGGAGCTAGCTCAGCTATTAGGGGCGCAGGTTGGCTGTACTAGGCCTATAGCCGCCGATATGGGCTGGCTACCTGAATGGATCGGCTTCTCCGGTAAGAAGGTTAAACCTAGGCTTTACCTAGCCTTAGGCATATCTGGGCAGACGCAGCACGTAACTGGGATTATGGACTCGAAGGTTGTAGTAGCCGTCAATAAGGACGTGAAGGCGCCAATCTTCGACTACGCGGATTACTACGTGGTAAGCGACCTCTACGAGTACGTTCCAGCCTTAATAAAGGCGTTAAAAAGGCTGAGTAGGAAAGAAGCTTGAAGGCCTTTAGGGTTTAAGGATTCACTCCGTAAAACTCGATACTGGGTTATGCTGTCTTATAACGCCTCGAAGACTATTTCGGCTATATCTTTAACCTCGACCTTCCCCTCTAACCCCTCAATCTTTAAGGCGTCCGATAGCATTAATAGGCAGAAGGGGCATTGAGTCGCTATAAGGTTAGCGCCAGTCTTAACTAGTTCTCTAAGCCTTAATACGCTTATCCGCTCCCTTTCGGGGACATCATACCAGTAGTTGGCTCCTCCAGCACCACAACAGAATGTTTCGTGTTTCGTTCTTTCGGGTTCTATGATTCGCATTTTTAAGCCTAGGCTTAAAACGCTCCTATAAGGTCTTGTCGCCGCGTTATACCTAGATAGGTAGCAAGGGTCGTGAATAGTGATAATTCCTGTCCGCTGGTTAAGCTTTAACCTACCGGTTTTAATTAGGTTGTCCAGTAGCTCGGAATGGTGTATAACTTGAAGCCTAACCCCGAAGCTAGGGTATTCGTTTTTAAACGTATTATAGCAGTGGGGGCATAGTACTAGTAGGTTCTTAACGTTATACTTGGTGAAGAGCTCCGTATTAGTGAGGACGAACTCCTGAAACCTCCCCTCTTCACCTAGCCTTCGTGCTGGATCGCCGCAGCAGGTTTCATTCGACCTTAGGGTGGCCACTTTTACCCCCGCCTTCTCCAATAAGGCCGCTAAGGATTGGACTACGAGTCTTATTCTTCCATCGTATGAGGCTAAACAGCCTAGCCATAAAACGTAGTCGCTGTTAGGTGCTTCATCCAAGCTCCTTACGTTCAGCTCTGAAAGCCAGCGATGCCTATCGGCTTGCGGTAAGCCTAACGAGTTATTCGAGTAAGCCAAGTTTTGTAGTAGGCTTTGCTTCTTAACGTCGACCTTGCCGCTCGCTACTAGCCATCTCCTAAGCTCCACGATAAGGTCCACATGGTTAATCCTCACCGGACACGCGTATAGACATGCTCCGCAGGTTGTACAGGACCATACTTCATCCTCACCTACCGCGTCGTCTACGATCTTGAATGATGCCTTAGCTTTCAACCCTTCAACCACTTTACTCCTAATCCTCCTAATGAAGCCGCTTGGAAGTAGCTGCCTACCGGATTCGGCGGCGGGGCAACGTCGATCGCACCTACCGCAGTTCATGCAGCAATCCATCATTAACCGCTTATCCCATGGAACGTCCTTAACCTCACCGTAGCCGACCTTAAGCCCTTCAACACCTCCTTCGAGGAGGGCCTTAAGGTTAAAGGGGGTTGGTAGTTCCCCTAACACCCGCTTACCGTTTAGGTAGGCGTTGAAGGGGGTAATGATAAGGTGCCAAAGCTTCGTGTAAGGCGTAGCAGCTATGAGCGTTAAGGCGATTACCGCGTGGAACCACCATAAGGCTACATGGACGTTAGGCTCCGCTAACCTTAAGCTAACGCACAGGTAAGCGAAGAAGCTACCTATCGGCGTCCACGAGGACCATGAAGGGTTTAGTACCGCTATTCTAACCCCTCTAACCATAAAGCCTGAAAGGGCGCAAATCATGATCAACAGTAGGATCACGTAGTCTTCAGCCTTAGACTCTAGGTATTTAGGCTTAAGGAAAAGCCTCCTCCACATCGCCACTAGGACGCCGAAGATTAGTAGGCCGCCGCCGAAAACGTCGTTAATAGCTTTAAAAAGCGTAAGGAAGGTGCCTGCGAGAAGCTTAACCCTTAATATGGGGGTTACTAAGTAGTGGTCGAGGGCGATAGTTAACGTGGATAATCCTAGTATGAGCATACTGTAAAACATTGGAAGGTGGACTAAGGCTCCGTATCCCTCGTTAACTACCCTTCGCTGAAGAAATACGTCTAGGAAAGCCTCTTTTAAACTGCTATCCTTAGCTTTAAAGGCTGAAAAAAAGCTTCTTAAGCTAGGAGGAGCGTAACCTTGAAGCCTTCGGTAAACACCGTAGGAAAACACTCCAACGCTAATGAGCGTTAAAACGTAGAAGAGCGTAGGGGTCCAAGGTGGGAGCAATAGGAATTCGACGTATTGCTGGCCGCCTTCAATCATCAAGAACGCCTTCACACTCGGTGACGAAGATGAAGTTTAAAAACTTTTACGAAGAATTGATGTTGGGGGTTCGTGTATGTATAACCCTATTGAGGAGGCCGTTAGGCTTGAAAGGCTCGTAGTTAACGGGTTGCTACGTAAGTATTATAGGCCTGTAAGGGCTGGCCGTTGGTACGGTGGAAAGCGGTAATCGTTAAGCCGCCCGCTATCGCCACGGCCGATTGTGTAGGATGCCCTTTGAAATGCGTTTTCTGCTGGAGTAATGCTCCGAGGGATAATCCATCCTCTATTGGTAGGTTTTACAGCCCCCATGAAATATTTAAGGGGTTAGATGCATGCGCTAAGAAGCACGGTTATACGCAGTTAAGGGTTAGCGGTAACGAGCCTACGTTAGGTAGGGACCATCTATTAAGGCTTTTAGAGTTGGTTGAGGGGCATGGAGGCTACACCTTCATACTTGAGACTAATGGAATACTGCTAGGGTATGATGTGGAGTACGCTAAGGCTTTATCTAGGTTTAGCAGGGTCCATGTACGCGTAAGCCTTAAGGGGACTAATAGTAATGAGTTTGCTATGCTTACGGGAGCCGTACCTGAAGGCTTTGAGCTACAGCTTAAAGCCTTGAAGAACCTGATTAACGCTGGGGTTTCTTGTCATCCGGCTGTTATGCTTAGCTTCAGCACCGATGAAGGATTGAACGAACTCTTAGAGAGGATTAAGGGTATAGACGTAAGCCTAGCGGAAAACCTCGAAGAGGAATACGTATTCCTATATCCCCATGTTGAGAGGAGGCTTAAAGCCGCAGGTATTACGCCTAGGCTTGCTTATTCACCAAGTGACATCCCTAAGGAACTAGTATGAGTTTGGCCGTAAAGCCTGGTTTATGTATTCTACTAAGAGGATTAACGCTTGTTGGAACCTTAACCATTACCTTCTTAACAGCTCATTCGCGGAATGTTTAAAATAGGGTTTTAGCCGGCTTTAAGCGGATCCTTCGGATTTCTCCCTAGCTTTAAGCTTATAGCTACTAATTACGTCTATCTTAGTTACTATACCTACTGGTTTACCCTTATCTACAACTAGTATTGCTGGTCTACCTTTAGATAGGAGTGCTTCGGCCTCTTCTATGGAGGATGATGGGGCTAGCATTGGGAATGGTTCATCTAGGACCGTTTGAACCTTTTGATAGAAGAGTTCTTCAGGCTTTTTACTATGGCCTAAAGCTTTAAGTATGCTATTCTCCTGAATACTGCCAATTACGCTGCCGTTCTTAATTACCGGGAGCTGTGATATGCCGTAGCGCTCCATTAGCTCGACGGCTTTCCTAATGCTTTCGTTAGCCTTAACGCATATAACTGGGCTATGCATGATGTCGGCCACGGTTAAGGACCTCCCACTCGATGAAAGCGCGTTTAATATCCTCCTTAGGGTTGAAGCCCTAGGATCAACGGTGCCAGCTTCTATCCTAGCTATTAAGGACTGGCTTACATTAGCGCGTTTAGCGAGTTCCTTCTGCGTAAGCTTAGCCAGCTTCCTAAGCCTTCGAAGCTCTTCAGGTGTAGGGATGCTAACGCCCAAAAATTTACCCGTAGTAATCTTTGTGGAGCCCACTAATTAATTTAAGCCCTCTAGGTTTAGGTTCAACCCTAATATCTAGTGATACATGGTACCAGTTGGGGCCTACCCGTCTTACTATCCTTCGTCCTTCCACTCGATGTTCAACCTTTAACGCGTTAAGCTTAACGCGAACCTTTCTTTCAACCTTATCCTCGGGGTTTTCATCGCGGTAGGCATGCTCGAAGTCGTGGTAATGAATCCATCCTCCCTTAGGCTTAAGGGCTATTAACGCTACCTCTAAGTATTCGTACGCTTTTAATGGTAGTGGCATAAGAACGCGGTCCGCGGCTTCAACTAGGCTTGACTCAATAATGCTTTTAGCGTCGCCATTAATAACGTGTACTAATCGTCTAACCCCGTTTAGCTTTACGTTCTCCTCGGCGTAACGAGATGCTTCAGGGTTGATATCGATTGAGAATACTTCTACATCTGGTTTATATTTGGCGGCTATTATTGAGAAGCTACCGATACCGGCGAACATGTTGATGATGGTCTCGCCGGGCTTAATTAACCGTGTAATACGCCATCTCTCATAGCTAAGTCTAGGGGTGAAGAAAGTCTTGGTTAGATCTACTTTAAACGTGCATCCATACTCCTTATGGAGGGTTTCGGTACGTTTTTCACCAGCTAACCATTCCACCCCGCGAACCCTATAAGCACCCGAGGTAGGATGTGTATACCTTAAAACCACGTGGACGTACTTAACCATTTTAAGTAGTGACGTAGCTATTAACTCAGCCTTAGCTTCAAGCTCCGGGGGAAGCTTGATGATGGCTATATCCCCCACCACGTCGAGTCGTTTTATAACCCTTTCAGCTGCTTCACGTCCTATCGCATTCTCCACGGCTTTAACCATCAACGTCCGCTTAGGCAAACTTAAACCCCCTTAAGCGTTCGTACGGCTTAAGGCGGACTTAATAGGCAGGTTTTAAAGCTAACATTTTCAGTTTAAACCTATAGAAATAGTCTCCTTCCATCCGTTGAGCTAAGGATTAAAGTTATCTCAAAACCCTTAATAAGAGGTTGATCGGTCAAGTTAAAGAATGGAGTTTTGAGATAACCTCGATTGTTAAAGCTAGTCTAGATAATCTGGCTACGCGTAATAGTATCCCCGGTTCAGGTATTTAATAACGCTTTAACTTACGCTTAATGTGTAAGAAGAATTAAAAGGTAAGAAATGTAAGAAAGCAGAGTTGGCTAGGAATGTCTAAAGGGAGTTTTAGTAGATTGGGGGTTCTGGAGGGTATTAAAGTTCTATTCGAGTTTGAAGGATACGGAGTTGTTAAAGGTGAAATTGTTAGGGTTTTAGCGCCTAGAACCGTTGAAGCGTTATACGCCGCCCTACCTATAAGGTCGCGCGTTTACCGTTGGAGGGAGGGAGTTTACTTTGAAACCTCGGTTGTCCGAGGATTGGAGAAGCCGAGGGTTGAAGTTAACCCTGGCGATATCTGCTATTACGCTAGGAGTAAAGCTGTATGCCTATTCCACGATAAAGCTAAACCGCTAGGAGGGATAACTTTACTGGGACGCGTAGTGGAAAACTTGGAGCTACTACCGAGGGTTAAATCGGGTAGTTTTGTGCTTATGAGGGTGAACTCGACGTTTTAAACGTTAAGCTCTTCTTTAAACCCTATCGTTTAAGTTGGCTGGTTAATCTCCTGCTAAGGGTTTTTACGTTAAAATGGGGGCGGTAAAAATCATGATAAAGAGACGAATCTAGGCTTTTCGCGGATACTTACGATCGGAATTACCATATAGCCTGGCCGTGTACCTTCAGATACTAATATGGTCTCTTTAGGTTCCTCGGCTTTTATAAGTATATAGTTACCCGGTAGCGGTTCGTCCGTCTCATGGAAGTAGAATAGGGGTACGCCGTATAGCTCGTAGAAGTCGTGGAAGACCGCGAAGATACCGTATACGTGTTTATCCTGATGCTTAAAGTGTATAACGTAGACCGGTTGTCCGAGCGCTGCCATTGAAGCCGCGAAGCGCGCGAGGTCGTTTAATCCTTCAACGCGGAGGGCTTCTATAGTTTTTACTTCATGGGCCTTCATAGCTTACCGCCTTAATCGTAATTCATGAACCTTAATAAATCCTTTTTGGAACGCGTATTGTAGTTGCGTTTTTTATGTTGTGACACATTATGTGGTTGTGTTGTAACGCGTTATATAATTGTGTTGTAACATGTATTGTGGTTGTGTTGTAGCGTATTACGTAGTCATGCTGTGACAAGTATTATACGCGTGTAGTATTCGTCTAGAGTATCGCACCTCATAAGTATGGGCTGTTTTTAAGCTTATAGTCTTCTTTAAACCTTGGCCCTGAGCTGGTAGCTGGAGCTTGAGACTTTTGGCATTATGCTTCAGCTTATCGGTAGTAATATCATCAAAGGTTAAGCGTGATCTCTATGGTCAAAGCGTTTGAGGCCTTTATTTGGCTTAACTACTGCATTAACTTCTTTACCGTTAACGTTTTAAGCGGTAAGCTTTGACGTTCACCTCGACAGAAATCGAGGGGCTCTGTTTTTAACGGTTAACGCTTTACCTTAGATATTACGTAGTTTATGATTGCGTCGGCTATGTTTATTGAAGTTACTGATTGTAAACCATGCCATCCCGGTTGACTGTTGATCTCAACCACGTAGAAGCCGTTCTTACTTTCTAGAATATCGACCCCCGCTATTTCACACCCTAATAGTTTAGCCGATTTAATTGCTAATTCCATTGCTTCACCGGTTAGATTTAAGGGTATGGGTTTAGCTCCTTGAGCTACGTTGGTCTTCCAGCTTTGAGCTACCCGGTACATTGCTGCTACTACGCCATCACCGACTACGAAGGCTCTAATGTCCTTGACGCCGTGAGGAATGAACTCCTGTACGTAGATAACGTTACGCGTAAAGGCTAACGCCCTGAAGACCCTTGAAGCTGTCTCCCTATCAGTAAGCCTGGTAACTCCTAAACCTCGAGCTCCGAACATCGGTTTACATACTACGTCGCCGCCGAGCTCATCGAAGGCTTCAAGGGCTGAGGCCGGGCTCTCAGTTACGATAGTGCGTGGAACCGGTATTCCATGCTCGTTGAGAAGGGATATAGCGTAGTACTTATCCATGCTTCGCTCTATGGCTGAGGGGTTATTAATAATCGTTAAGCCAAGCCTATGTAGTTTATGTAGAACGTCGATCCTAAATACGCATTCATCAATAGATCCTCTACCTATAGGTCTAACTATTAACGCGGAGAGGTCTACGGCTAGGTTAAGCCCTAATGCCGTTACTGGCTTCTGTAGGTTCACCCTAGCCGTTAAATCGTTAAACCTGAAGAAGAATGGTTCAACCCCGAGCTTAATACAAGATGCTTTAAGCTGTTGGGGGGCCCAGGCGTTAGCATTACGGGTTAAAATACCAATCCTCAACCTAACTCTTCCTCGATGAAGTAAGAAAACGGCTTAAGATAAGCTTACCTCTAAGGTTGATTAGATGATGTATGGAAGCGGTGTACGATTAACAAAACGCGTAAACTTGTTCCCCATCGCCTTCACCGTTAGCTTTAGGGAGACGCCGATTATCATATTGAAGGCCATGTATAGTAAACGTAATCTAAAGGGACCCTATTACGCTCAAATAAACCAAGCTCACAAATCAACCTCCTAACACTAAACATGAAACAGTACATGGAGGAGGAGACTTAAATACCTTAAGTTGCCAGGTCCGAGGCGGTTAAGGAGGCGGTTAAAATGGCTAAGGCATCCATTAAGCTAGCAGAGAAGGTTAAACTATCTGAGGAGGAAACGGTAAGGGCTAAGTGGGCTGTAACTGAGAGGAAAGACCGTGTAATCACGTGCCCATATCCAAGAGTTCGGATAACGGTAAGGGGTGCGTTAAACGATGTTTTTAATCGGTAGCTCGTACGGTACTTTAGTAGGGTTAGCGAATCTTTCTTTCTTGATTATGGCATTGGTTATTAAGAGTCGAGTGCCACGTATCCCGGCATGGAGCGTGATGTCGTTCACGGCGTTTACTACGGTCGTTTTTAACATCGTTAGCTTTGACGATCTTGGAACCGTTATAGATATGGAGGTAATAATATTCCTAATCGGTATGTTCAGTATGGTTGGACTTGCTGAATCCTCCGGGTTACTTAACGCTATCGCGGCGTGGTTTGTAAGCAAATTTAAGCGTAGAAAATCTTTAATCTTCGGGTCATCAGTGCTGTTTGGCTTGCTGGCGGCTATAGCCGTTAATGATACCATAGCGTTAATGGGCCCGCCGATAATCTACACGATCTCCAAAGCGGCTAGAGTAAGGCCTAAAATGATGTTCCTCCTACTAGCTTTCTCAATAACTATAGGCTCAGCCATGACCCCCATAGGGAACCCCAAAACGTTTTAATAGCTATTAAATCCGGTATGGAGGCTCCATTCATAACCTTCATCCATAAGCTTGTCATACCGACGCTGTTGAACCTCCTCATAACGCCGTACCTCCTTATGAAGATGTTTAAGGTTAAGGAAGGTGAGGCAAAACTACTCTTAATCCCCCACGAAGCTCTACGGAATCGTAAGGATGCTACGTTAGCAATTATTGGGTTAACCTCATCCATAGCGATACTCATCGCGAACGATATACTTGAACTTCTACATATGCCGCACGTGACTAAGAGGGGGTTCATACCGTTTATCGTGGCGGCTGGGATTTACCTTTTTTCGAGTGACCCGAGGAAACTTATATCGAACGTTGATTGGGGTACAATAGTTTTCTTCATCTCCATGTTTATAACTATGGAAGGTGTATGGAGAAGCGGGATCTTAACACCATTACTTATGGCGTTATCAAGCTCCAAAGGTAGTGGGATTATGGATGCCCTTACCATATCGTTCGTATCGATAACGCTAAGCCAATTGATGAGTAACGTCCCCTTCGTTAAGCTCTTTACGAGGTATATGGAGGACTTAGGCTATGGAGCTGGAGACGTTAATGCATGGCTTACTCTAGCCGCAGCGTCGACGATCGCCGGTAACCTAACCATCCTAGGTGCAGCATCAAACATAATCATACTCGAGTACTTAGAATCAAAAATGAAGGTGACGATAGGGTTCGGTGAATTCCTAAAGTACGGCTCCTTGGTGACGATTATAAATATTGCCGTATATTTACCGTTCCTCATTGCTTAACAACTTTTAAACGATCCCACCTTACCCCTTTATTCCGAAAGTCAGGAACGTTCTTGTCAAGGTTTTAAACCTCGTAGGTGATTACGATTTCTGAGCCCTCCTCTGAATGGTCCTAGTTGTAATATCAAGAAGCTTCTTAGAGAGCTTTTTAAGAACCTATCGTAAGCCTTAAGTATGATTTTAAGAGAACAACGCGTACTACCGCTTAAACCCTCGTGGGAAAAGTGGTTAATGGTTTAGAAAGCGTGGTTTTACGATGAGGAAAAAAGTAGGGTGGCTTTAAAGTTCCTTTAGAGCTCTAGGGATCTCCTTAAGGCCTCCTGATTAATCTTACCATTGGTGAAGCTTTTGCCGGTGGTTTTACAGGTGACGGTTATCTTCCCGATGGTGAAGAAGGAGTTATCTAGCTTCGACCAGTCGAAGTTAACCGCTTTTAAAGCTTCGTATGATAGTTTACCGTAATCAGCCCAGGCGGTAGCGGGGGCTTTACTAAGCATTTCCTTCAATAGTGCTTCCTCCTCATCTATTAGGTAGCTTGCTACTCCTCCGTAGAGTAAGGCATCCTCCTGCTTAGCTGTTGAAACACCTACATCGGGGTGGGGCGGCATTATGGGCGCGCAACCACTAGCGAAAACAACATTCTTCGGGTCAAGCCCTAGGAACTCTAACCTGTAGAGGCCTGTTTCAGCTACTCTCCCTGATACTTGGACCGAGCCGGCCATGGATGCCGTGGTGGTTAAAAGTATGTAAAGGTTTTTAGGGTCTACCTTACAGTCCGTAGCTACTCGTTGAGCTACTTCATCGGTAGGTTTCCTCGTGGTTTCCATCACTATTACTGCTTCGTTATACTCATCTTTGTAGCCGACCTTCTCAAGAACCTTCTTCGGCTTAAGCGCTAAGGCTCTAGCAGGCCCTGAAGAGGGAGCGAAGAAGTCCCCCACCTTCACCATCCAACCGGCTAATTGACAGCCTAATAGCGAGATTGCTGGATGATCTGTTGCAACCACGATGCTCGGCATTTCGAGGTCTCCGTAGGACTTATACGTTAACCAGCATTGAGCTAATCCTCCTAGACAGACTTCTGTTAGCTTTAACCCCGCTAGGTAGCCGCCAGCTGCTTCTAGGCCCGTATCTATAACTGTTGCTCCGCAGGGTAGCTTCTCAACCTTCACCCTATACTCTTCAGGGTGGTTTAAGAGTTCGTTTACAACCCTCATGGCTAACCTATTAACGCTTATCCCCGGCATACCGATCCATCCACACGCATAAGGCGCTGGCTTTAATAGGTTTTGATCAAGTTTTCCGCTCGAAACTCCACTGGAAATGTGAGTTGAAACATTAAGTATGACTTGAACCGTCCTTCTCTAACTCGTGGCGAGGCTCATTTACGCTACCACTTAATAAGCTTATACGCTATTAAACTGTTAAGAGGCTGGTTTAACGTGAGCGTTAAGGTCGAGATTTACGGTATAAAGGTTAATGGTGAAGTGAAGGAGGGGGAGGATCTCGCGCGCTTAATTGTTGAGGAGGCGGAGCGTCAAGCTAACGGGTTACTCGATGGCGACGTGGTAGTTGTAACCTCGAAGATAGTGGCTAAAGCTGAAGGTAGGCTGGTAAACCTGAAAAGGGTCCGTCCATCGGCCTTCGCTAAAAACCTAGCTAGGTATACTGGTAAACCGGCTACGCTTATCGAAGTCATTCTTAGGGAGTCGAGGTCTATAACAAGGGTTAGGAGGGGTACGATAATAGTTGAAACGAAGCATGGGTTTATCTGTGCGAACGCTGGTGTGGATAGGTCAAACGTGAAGCCGGGCTTCCTAACGCTACTACCTAAGGATCCTGATAGGTCGGCCCAGATGCTGAAAAGTAGGATTAAGGAGTTAACGGGTAGAGACGTAGCCGTGATAATATCGGATACTCAAGGAAGGCCCTTCCGAGAGGGGCAGGTGGACGCTTCCATAGGTCTAGCCGGGCTTGAACCTATTAACGATTTAAGGGGGCTTGAAGACCTTTACGGGTATAGGTTAAGGGTTAAACGTATAGCGATTGCTGACGAACTAGCCGCTGCAGCCGAATTAGTTATAGGGCAAGCTAGTGAAGGTATACCGATAGCCGTAATTAGAGGCGTAAAGTATCGTAGCTCTGAAAAGGCTACGGTTAAAAGGCTACTCCGCCCAAAGAGAAGAAGCCTCTTCTTGTAGGGGATGCTTCAAGGTAGGGGTATCGTCAAGTTAACGAGTAGGAGCCGCGTATAGTTAATGAGTCAACTTGACAGCAGCTATGTAGGGTGTTTGCAGTAGTTCATTACCTCCTGGCTATTGAGTTTATTACGTTTAGTATTGTTGTGAATGTTTTATCCGGTTTAGGGAACCCCTTTTTAGTCTAGTTTTAACGATCTGAATACTTATTCTACCTAAATTCGAACGTTACGTGTTTACGTTTAGCTTTAACGTATTCTAACGCGTTATACCATGGCCCTCCGCCGTATACGTATCAGCGTTAAAACCAAGCCTACCTACAATCCTTAACGCATCTATGGAAGCTCTACCATCAAAGCTTACGCAAACCCCTATGATTCGTTTAAAGTTTAAACCTCCTATAAACTAAGCCAATTTCATCCATAGCTACAAGCCTAACCTTAAGCCTTAGATAAGGAATACCAATAACTACATAAACTCATGAAGGGAAAACCGTACTTAAATGAAGCAGCCCTATAGGATAAATCCGGGTAATAATCTATTAACGTTTTAACCATATCAACGGAAGAGTTGCAATCACCGTAGGGTTTAACCAAAGGTATACCTAGTAGGGTTTGAACTAAGCGTTCCCTAATAATCCTAGAAACCGATAGACTGATACATATATGTAGGTGTGAAAAACTATTTAAGCTCCTTAATGCTCTACTAGCTGGACCTTTAGCGAAGTATAAGCACATCTTCAGGCGGAGAGTAACATGAGCGGAGGAACTACTGAGGAGAAAAAGCCTGTAGAGGAGAAAAAACCGCCAGTTAAAAAACCTGCGCCACCACTAAAACCCATAAGTGAAAATACTGTTCTAGTGGGGCGTAAGCCCGTAATGAACTACGTTTTAGCCACCGTTATGCAGTTCAATCAAGGTGCCGACAAGGTTATCGTTAAAGCGCGAGGACGAGCTATATCGAAGGCCGTTGATGCGGTAGAAATCGTAAAGATGCGCTTCCTAACGGACCAAGTTGAAGTCAAGGATGTAAAGGTCGGCACCGAGAAGGTAGGCGAAACAGGGCAGGAGCGCAACGTATCTACCATCGAGATAGTGATGGGTAGGAAGTAACCGTTAAACGGAAACAACCTCGAACAATCTCCTATTTCTCTCTTATTTTTTTCTTTGTTCCTTAACCTTAGGGCCTACGTAGGGGGATGGCCTTCACGTACCTTCACGTATATCGTTGTTTATCATATCCACTACGATTAATGACTTTAAGCCTAACGCCTCTAAACCTAAAGGAGGCATGGGTAGGGCGATCTTAGCTTAACTCTACGTAGCTTGCCTCATTTATTCTTAAAATAGTGTCGATAGCAATTAGCGTGGATGGAGCGCCATGCTTAAACGTGTTTTATTGAAGGCCTGTTAAAGAGCGTACTCAAACACCCGTAGATAGTGACGTAAAGCTTTACAACGCGCTCGGCGTAACCATTGACTGCGAAGCTTCAGTATGTACACAGAAGAGTAAATGGAGAGCCGCGGAGTTCAGGGTTACACTATACAACGAGAAAGCATACGTCCTTAAGCCGCCGTACGATGCGCTTAAACAACACGGGTACAGAGTATACCTGTATAGGGCGTCTAAAGGCAGAACAACAAGCTACGGTAGCTTCAGCAACGACTATCGCCACATCGGAGTATGCGCTAAAGATCATGTTAAGCGCCTCCCAGAGAACGTTGAACTAATGCTTCCACAGAAACAGCTTAACCGTTTCCCTCGTACTAGTAAATACGAGCGTCGATATTCATCAGGTTGACGTCTATTGAGGAGTCGAAACCCGTTCTACCGGGTTTAAGGGCTTCTGGACCCGGAAGTAAGCCTCAATAAGCCTTTCAAGCCCCTAAACGCTTTATCGTACTTCATCTTTAACGCTTCAACTAGAAACTCCAGTAGAAGCAAAGGTTCTTAACCAATATTTCTACTGGAGGCTCCGCTGGAAACGCCGGTTTCTTAACATTAGCTTCTACCAGAGGCTTTATCCTCCATTATCCTTAGCGAAGCCGATCGATCCGCCTAAGGTTATGTTACTCAACGTATTCCCTTAGGTTCAGCGTTAGGCCGTTTCTCCTCGATTCATAGGGTTGCGTAAGTTTAATATTGATGGAAACCTCCGTTAAAGGGAGGTAGTTTGGTTCATCAGTGATGGCTACATGGCTTCATCCTTTATACCGATAAATAAGCCTATAATGGGCGACGAGGAGGTTGAAGCAGTTAAGCAGGTAATAGCTTCAGGTATATTAACCGATTGGAGGCCCCAAGGAGGGCCCATGAATAGAAGGTTTGAGGAGTGTTTCGCTTCCTTCATAGGGGTAAGGTACGCGGTAGCTGTAAGCTCTGGAAGCGCTGCGCTTCACGCTGCGCTTTTAGCAGCAGGCGTAAAACCGGGTGATGAGGTTATTGTTCCTGCTTTCACGTTTCCAGCTACAGCTAACATGGTCCTTATGGCTGGGGCTAAACCGGTTTTCGCCGATATAAGTACGGAAACCTACAATATCGACCTTGAATCCGTGAAAAAGCTTATATCGGCTAGGACGAAGGCGATAATTCCCGTTCACCTTTACGGGCTACCGGCTGACATGGATCCGGTGATGGAGTTAGCTGAAGAACACGGCCTAATGGTTATTGAAGACGCGGCCCAAGCCCATGGAGCCAAGTATAAGGGTAGGTATACCGGTACGCTAGGACATATGGCTTGCTTCTCCTTCTACCCCAGTAAGATAATATCGACCGGCGAAGGAGGTATGGTAACAACTAACGACGAGGAGCTAGCTCTTAAGCTGCGAAGCATTAGAACCCATGGACAAGTTAAGGGTTTTGATTCTAAAATCTTAGGCCATAACTATCGTATGCCGGAGATCGAAGCGGCCATAGGCCTAGTTCAAATGAAGAGGCTACCAGGCTTCCTCGAGGCTAGGAGGCGTAACGCGAAGCTATTAACCGAGGGGCTTTCGGACCTAGACGAGTTAAAGCTACCTGTTGAGCCGCCCGGGTTAAACCATTGCTGGTACCTTTACACGGTGAGGCTTACTAAGCGGCAATACCTTAGGGATTTAATCGTTAAAAGGCTTAATCAAGCTGGTATAGGGGCTGCTATCTACTATGAAACCCCGGTTCCCCTTCTACCGCTCTACAGTAGGCTTCGTAGGCGTAGTACTTACCTTAACGCGATAGTAGCTTCTAGATCGGTTTTTCAGCTTCCAGTCCATCCAGGCGTTTCGGAGGAACAAGCCTTAAACATTACTAAGGAGGTGAAGAAGGCTTTAACTTGAAGCCAGTAATAGTTTAAGCCCACGTGTTCGTAGCCCGGTTAACTCTTCAATCGTTGAAGCGAGGCTCGATATAACGTCATGAAAGGTCTCCGCCTTAAAAGGGTAAGGACGCCCTTCTGGCTTCCGAGGGTTAATTTAAAGCATGAAATCCTTAAGTCATTAGATGGCGTTGTTCGTCCGGGTCACGTGGTGGTATTATCGGAGAAGGCTCTCTCGGTGGCCCTAGGTTTAATAGTGGATGAGGGCTTGGTTCGTCCAAGTTTAGCGTCGAAGGTATTCACGTTCCTATGGATGCGTCTAGTATGGGGCTACCTTTTAGGGCCTTTATGCGGCCTTAAACGCTCAACGCTAAACGCGCTTAGGAAGTATCCGATTAGGGAGGGCGCGGCTCATAAACAGTTGGTGTTAAGGGTTGCGGGAATCATGCAGGCCTTTAAACCCTTTTCGGAGGGTGGTATTGACGGTAGCAACCTTCCATATAGGTATGTTAGCTTACCATTACCTAACCCGCAGGAGCTAGCGGAAGAGGTTAAGGGGTGGGTGAAGGCTGGGTTAGGTGTTGATGTATCTGTGGCGATAGTTGATAGTGATAGGACCTACGTGTTTAAAGGTACGCCTTTAAGGTTTTCAGCTAGGAAGACCTACGTTAAGGGGTTGGTGTCATTAGGCTTTCTAGCCTATATCGCTGGCCGCTTATTAAGGAGGTGGGTTAAACCCTTTGCAACGCCTCTTGCGCTAGCTGGTTTAAAGCTACCAATTGATACGTTATTACTAATAGCGGAGGCCGCGGATAGGTTAAGGGGTTATGGTGCTGGTCGAAACGTGTTTGAAATGGCGGAACGCTTTAAAACTTCGATAAACGGGGTAACGTGGAGTATGATTAGAAGCGTAAAACATTACCCAATTATACTAGTTGAAACTTTAAAATGAAAAAGGGTTAATTTACTTGTAGAACTTCCTCGCCGCTTCAATAGCTTCCTTATTGAATACCTTAAAGGGCCCCAGTTTCCCTCCGAAGTTTACGGCTGTAATCTTTTTAACGCCCGATACCTTAGCGGCGGCTAGTATCCCTACTCCTTGCGCTATTTTAACGCTTTCGGCGTTCAACCCGTTAATGACGATTTCAAGTACGCTTTTAACTTCTAAGGGGACCTTGGATTCCGATACCTTATCCTTTATGGTTGGGCAGAAGAGATGGTTTGTACTGGCTGGAAGCTTAGGATACTTTAACGAGCCGACCTTCGAGCCGCTTCTAACTATGCCTCCTGGGAAGGGCATAATTACGTTTCTACAGGTCTTCCTGATGGCTTCGACGGCGGCCATAGCCCCCTTTAACGCTGAATCCTCGCTATCACCCATAACTATAATGTTTCCTCCAGCTACACCCTTCACTACGCCTAAGGTGTCTTCAACTAGGAACCATCCCTGCATAACCGGTATCCTATACATGGTCCTTCCGTACACCTTTTCAACGGCCTCGAAGCCGTCGCCGAACTTACCTACGGCGCTACCTATATGCATCTTCCTCTTGGCTTGAGGTATACCGTCGAACGCGGCCGTGGTTGGACACGTTAAAATGCATTGCCCCAGCCTTGCCAACACTTGGAACTTTAACTCGGGTACTGTGTTATGGTATATGTGGATTAAGGCGCCCGGCCTACCATCAGGTGTTTCCTCGGGGCTTAATAGCCTTTCAACACCTGCTTCAGCCGGAGACATTATTATAGAGCTGGCGAAGCCGGTGGCTACTTGAGCCGCTGTTGTAGCCCAGTATTCATCACGCGCGGTAATCAGTATGCGCGTGCCAACCATTGGAAACGCTTCAGCAAATGTATCCTCAACTTCAACTCCGTCCACGGTAAATGAGGACATGGGTTTGCACCCCCTCTGAATACGTATAGCTATTTATAAAGTTTGATCCCGCCATAACTTTCCATATACCGATACTCTAAGGCTAACGTTCTCAGGCTTTTCCAGCCTTCCTCTTCAATATGCTTCGAAGCCTTAGCCCCTTCCTACTTATCTGCTTAATATGCATACTCAAATACAAGCATATACCTCTCTATATCCGGGGCTACCGATTGTCTAGGGCGGCAGCGATAATCCTAGCTGGAGGTATGGGTAGACGTTTTCAGCTTCCCCAGCAGCCTTGGAGGGATAAGGCTTTGGAGGTTGTTAACGGTAAACCCATGCTGAGGCGCGTGGTTGAAGCGGCGTTAAGTTTTACCGATGAGGTCATAGTTACCGTTAACTCCTTAAGTAGGAAGCTAATCTACGAGAAGCTCCTAGAAGGGTTAAGCGGGGTGAAGGTGGCCGTTGATGGAGGCGGTATGGCTTCAGGCCCCTTAATAGGGTTGAGGACTGGTTTAAAGTGGCTAACGGCGGAGAAAGGCGTATCGATACCTTGCGATTCACCCTTCATTTCACCATCCATACTAAGCTATTTAGCGCAAGCGGTGGATGGCGTGGATGTGGCTATGCCTGTTTGGGGTAATGGGAGGCTTGAACCCTTATTTCTAGCTTTAAGGAGGGCGATCGTAGGCGTGGGGGTCGATATCCTAGTTAAGCTCGGTAGGAGGAGGCCTGACGACCTTATTAGGATCGGTTTAAGGACGCGTTTAATACCTGTAGGCGAGCTTAAAACCTTGGATCCGGAGCTTAAAACCTTCGTTAACGTAAATCGGCCTGAAGACCTATTAGTTAAACGGATCGCTAGTATTAATGATACGCCTAGGGCTTCTCTTCAAACCCTTGAGGCTCATCAAATTCCGCTTGAGAGGCTTAAAGAATTAAGCGTGGCTCTACCGTTAACAGGCTTTAAAGACTTAAAGTCTATCGAGGAGGTCTTCGTTGGATCGCCCTTCATTATCGGGGCCTTATATGAGCAGGTTGGCTTCGCTGAGTTAAACCGTAACCCTCAAGAAGCTTTAGGAGCGTTAAGGTACGCCTCCCTACAATACCTTATCGAGGCGGACTTCTACGAGGCTAAGGGGCTTTTATCGCTGGCTGGACACGCCTTAACGGATGCTTACCGCTGCTTAAAGCCTTTAAACGGGGTTAAGGCTGAAGCAGTATTGAGTCGTGCTTTAAAGACCTACAGCAAGGTAGGGCTTAGAAGGAAGGGAGGTAAAGCCGTTGACGAAGCCTAGTTTAAGCGTTAGGGTTAATAAGCTAAACGTTAAGCTGGGAAGCGTTAAGCAAGAAGTATTTGAGGTAGCAGTTGAAGCACCCGTTTCCTTAAGCGTTAACGGTAAGTACCTAAGGACCTTGGTGGCTACCCCCATTATGCTTACTGAGCTAGCCCTAGGGCATTTATACAGCGAGGGGATAATAGACTCCTTAAGCGACGTGAAGGACGTAATCGTTAAGGAGTTAAGCGTCGACGTCCACCTGTTTAAAGACGTAAATACAAAGATTTTAGCAGCTCTTACAACGAGGGTTACGACAACCGCTTGCGGCTCGGCTGAAACCTCCTTTTTAAGCCTTTTGGATAGGATTAAAAAGCCCATCGTTCTATCAAGTCTCACCGTAGACCCTAACATAATACCTAAAGCGGTTTTAAAGCTTAACGAGGTCGGCGTCCTTTACAAGGCTACTAAAGCCACGCATTCAGCCGTAATACTTAGTACGGATGGTAACCTCGTAGCGGTAGCGGAGGACGTAGGAAGGCATAACGCGGTGGATAAAGCGATAGGCTTAACCCTTCTAAAAAAGGTTAACCTATCAGGATGTATATTAGTATGCTCCGGTAGGCCTACGGCGGACATGACGTTGAAAGCGGCTAGGGCTGGCATACCGGTCGTTCTATCCTTATCGTTACCGACAGATTTGAGTATTAAGATAGCTGAAGAAACAGGGGTTACATTGGCATCGGTTAGGGGGCGGGACTTAACCATTTACGCGCATCCTGAAAGGTTGCTTAAAAGCTTAATTCGTAAGCCATATGACCTAAGTACTAACCGGTGTTGAGGAGTATGCCTAAACCCTTTACGCTAGCGGTGTTCGGCTTTAAGAATAGCGGTAAAACAAGCCTTGTAGAGTGGTTAGTTTCTAACCTGGTTAAGGAGGGGTTTAAGGTTGCTACCTTTAAGCATATACATCATCCGGGCTTCACTATCGACACTAAGGGCACTGATACTTGGAGGCATGCTAAAGCTGGAGCTAACCCTGTAGTTAGTGTATCTGATGGTGAGGTGGCTTTAATATTAAAGCGGCCCACCCCGATGATGGGTTTAAGCGGCCTATTGACGTTAATTAAGGGCTTCGACGTCGATATCGTCATGTTTGAAGGTTTTCATAGGGTATTGGGGGGAAGTAAGGAAGTCTATAAGATATTGATTGCTAGAAGCCAGCAGGAGTTAGAGAACCTCATACCTGAAACGGAGCAACCCATCATAGCCCTGGTGGCCTCCTTCCAACCTAAGCCTGGCTTAAACCTCCCAGCCCCCTTAATAATGAGCGATAATAAGCAAGTTCTCCTCGCTATCGTTAAACAGGCCTACTTAAACTATAAAGCCGCGAAGTATTAAGTAGGAAGGCTACTCTTCCTAGCCTTTATGGAGGCTTTTATACCGTTTAGAAATCCTCTTCAAGGGTGGATGACGTTTAAGTGCTTGTTTAACTCTTTTATGAGGCTTTTAAAGTTCTCCTTCGGGATTCTAGCTCCACTCGCCATAGGATGGCCTCCTCCATCCCCGCCCAGCCTTGGTGCTATATGCCTTAAAATGTTGTTTAGGTCGATCTTCTCGTTGTAAGTCCTTAGGCTCATGTCGATCATACCTTTTCGTTCTTCCCCGGCGATACCTACGAGGGCATCGGTTAAGCCGCGTATATACATCGCGGTTTTACCTAGGGAGAAGGGGAAGTTGAGGATGTACGCGATTTTCCCCTCAACGTTGACCCGGCCCTTAAGCTCCTTTACGACCTCCTCTTCCTTTCTAGTGTATTGTAGGGCTAACCTTACTAGGTCTTCGTTAAAGCTCGGCGGCTTATTATTGGAGAGGTCTTGAACTATTCTTCGCTTAGAGTCATAGCTTCTCCCTAAGGCTTCAACCCCTTGAACGAGTATCCCCGTCTCTAAATATAGGGTTCTCTTATCCCACTTTCTTAGGAGGGTTTGAATTAAGGGTGTGTTATCCAAGTAGTCGCCTATGGCTCCATAGATGGCTATCCGCGCGTACGTAGGGTCTAGCCTAGATTGAAAGTAAGAATAGACTTGTTCTGACGCTGAGGCGTTAAGGTTATACGTAACCATCCCGGGGACTTCGTTTCTCGAAATACCTTCCGGTAGTGGGTGGTGGTCGATGTAAATTAATGCCCCCTCATGTACGATGGCCTTAAACCTTTGTAGGATTTGGTTTAAACGGATCTCGGATAGAGCGATATCGCATATAATCACTTTATCCGTATCCTTAGCCCTTTGCAGATCTTCCAGTAGGCCGTAAGGATGGGTGAAGAAGACTTGGGCACCAGGATTAGCTGCTAAGGATAAGGCGCCGGAGCAAAGGCCGTCTGTATCGCCGTGGGTAAATATCCAAACGTCCATTTAATATCCTCACGGCCTAAATGGTCTTTAACCAAGTTACGCTACCGTCTTCTATAAAGATTCCTTAAAGCCTAGCCTTATTAGCTTCGGCTAACCTACCCCTTAGTTATGAACGAAAAGTATATACTTAAACTCGGTTTTTATATCGAGGTGATTTAATGGCGAGCGGAAAGCCGCCAGTAGTAAAGGTAGGCATTCTAAAGCTCGGCTGCGTTGGTACAGCGCCTCTTCTCGAGTACCTCCTTGATGAGAGGGCTGACCGAGAGGATATAGATGTTAGAGTGGTTTCGTCGGGCGCTAAGATGGATCCTGATAAGGCGGAGGAGGTAGCGCGGAAGCTCATCGAGTTTAAGCCGCATTTCGCCGCTGTTGTAAGCCCTAACGCTGCTCTACCAGGACCTACGAAGGCGCGTGAGATCCTTTTAGAGGCCGGCTTACCGGTTATAGTGATCTCCGACGCGCCAGCTAAGAAGGCTATTCAAAGCTTAGAGGCTAAGGGCTTTGGCTACATCGTAGTTGAGGGCGACGCAATGATAGGGGCTAGAAGGGAGTTCTTAGACCCCGTCGAAATGGCCTGCTTTAACGCTAACATAATAAAGGTGTTAGCGATAACAGGTGCTTACAACGTTATAGTTGAACAACTTGATAAGGTTATCGAGGACTTAAAGGAGGGAAGGAAGCCGGAGCTACCGAAGGTCGTAGTTGATAAGGAGGTAGCTTTAAAGGCGGCTGGCTTTAATAACCCGTACGCTAAAGCTAAGGCCATGGCCGCCTACGAAACAGCTAGGAAGGTAGCAGATCTAACCGTTGAGGGGTGCTTCAAGGTTCAAGAGTGGGAGAGGTACGTACCACTAGTAGCTGCGGCGCATGAGATGATGGAAGTAGCAGCTAAACTGGCTGATGAGGCAAGGGAGCTTGAAAAACCAGCCGATACTTTATCGCGTAGGCCTCATGCTCGCGACGGCACGTTAATGTCGAAGCTAAAACTCATCGAGAAGCCGGTTAAGATTAAAAAGTAGGGTTAACGATGTCCGTTCAAACTACGTTCACCCTAATAACGGGAAGGTCCTTGGATCAAGGGCGAGCGTTGGAGAAGGGTAAGTTCACTGACGACTACTTATCCAGCGTAGCTATATGCGAAGTGAACCCTGAAGACTTAAAATTGGTAAGGGTTAAGAGCGGGTCAAACGTTAAGGTGAAAACGGCGTACGGAGAGGTCGTCGTTAAAGTAAAAGAGTCGCAGGCCGTAAGCCCGGGAACCATATTTATACCGATGGGCCCTTGGGCTAACGTACTTGTTGACCCTAATACTTACGGGTCCGGGATGCCGACCCTTAAGGGCGTTCCGGCTACGCTTGAGCCAACCGATGAAGCCGTTCCAACCATAGCGCAACTCATCCAAAAATTCTCCAGTAGGGCCTTCGAAGTAAAACTTGGACAAAAAACGGTGGATCCCCCTCCTCTAGAAGGAGTTATTAAGGACGTTGTATGCGCTTTTTGCGGTTGTGTTTGCGATGATATAGAGGTAACCATTAAGGGCGGAGTTATAGAGTCGGTTAAAGGCGCGTGTGGTTTAGGTTTAGCTAAGCTCTTAAACTACAGTAGGGAAAGGGTTTACAGTCCGATGGTTAGGAGGAGTCAAAGCTTCGTTGAGGTAAGCTTTGAAGAGGCCGTGGAGGAGGCCGCTGATATACTCGTTAACGCGAAGTACCCCTTACTTTACGGTTGGTCTTCCACCTCTAATGAGGCCGTAAGGCTCGGTGTTGAGTTGGCTGAGTTGGTGGGAGGCGTTATAGATGATACGTCGGTTACGTGTCACGGGCCTACGACCCTAGCCTTACAGGAGACGGGTGTTGTAACCGCTACACTCGGTCAACTTAAGAACCGCGCGGATTTAATGGTTTACTGGGGTTGTAACCCGGGTCATGCCCATCCGAGGCATACAGTTCGCTATTCGGCTATGGCTAAAGGCCGCTTCGTTAAGGGTAGGAGGGAACGTAGAATCGTAGTAGTTGACGTTAGGGAGACGCCGACAGCTAAAATGGCGGATCTCTTCGTCAAGGTTCAACAGGGTATGGACTACGAGCTCCTAACAGCGCTTCGCATGGCGGTTAAAGGTTATACCATAGAGGTTGAAGAGGTTGCCGGCGTACCTAGGAATATGATCTTTAAACTAGCCGATATGTTGACGTCAGCTAAGTTCGGGGTTATATTCTTTGGTATGGGCGTAACCATGACGGCTGGGAAAGGTAGAAACGTTGAGGAAGCTATAAGGCTCGTTCAAGAACTAAACGATCATACGAAGTTCACGATATTAGCTATGAGGGGACACTACAACGTTACTGGCTCCGGCGCCGTTATGACGTGGTTAACCGGATACCCCTACGCTGTCGACTTTAGTAGGGGCTATCCAAGGTATAACCCGGGCGTTACGTCTTCGACGGATATACTTATGCGTGGTGATGCTGATGCTGCCTTAATAGTGGCTTCAGACCCGGTATCGCACTTCCCGATGAAGGCCGTGGAGAACCTTTCCCGAATACCCGTAGTGGTTATAGATCCGAGGTGGAGCCCGACGGCCGCTATAGCCAACGTTTTCATACCGTCGGCCTTCGTAGGCATCGAGGTCGAAGGAACCGTGTATAGGATGGATAAGGTACCTATTAGGGCTAAGAAGCTCTTAGAACCTCCGCCGGGCGTTAAAAGCGACGTAGAGATTCTTCAAGCGTTAATCGATAGGGTTAAGGCTAGGAAGCTTAAGGGAGGTGGTTAAACGTGGAGTTCCTAATAAGGAACGGCTACGTTTACGACCCCATTAACGGTATTAACGGGGAGAGGATGGACGTAGCCATTAAGGACGGTAGGATCGTAAGTACCGACGCCATTACCCCTTCTAAGGCTAAAGTTATTGACGCTACAAACATGTTGGTGATGCCGGGCGGCGTTGATATGCATAGCCATATAGCTGGGCCTAAGCTTAACGTCGGCAGGGTTATGAGGCCTGAGGATCACTACCGCGTTTTCATGAAGGCCATACCCGGAGTTAGAAGGTCTGGTACCGGTAGAACTACGCCTAGCACCAACGTGATTGGCTATAAGTATGCTCGGATGGGGTGGACTACCGTGATCGAGCCCGCAACGCCGCCGCTTGAAACGAGGCATACCCATGAGGAGCTTGACGATATCCCGATAATAGATAAAGCTTGCTTTCCGCTATTAGACTCCAACTGGTTCGTCCTTGACTACCTAGCTAAAAAGGATTATGAGAAGTGCGCCGCCTTCATAGCGTGGATACTTAACGCTACGAAGGGTTACGCCGTAAAGATCGTGGATCCGGGTTCAGGTGAAGCTTGGGGTTGGGGCGGATCGATACGTAGCCTCGACGACCAGGTACCGGGCTTCGGCGTTACACCCCGCGAGATCGTAAGGGGGTTATGTAGGGTTAACCAGATGTTAAACCTACCGCATCAAATACACGTCCACTGTAATAGGCTCGGTTATCCAGGTAATTACGTTGTCACGTTAGATACCATGGCCTCCGTCTCCGACTTAACGTCATCTGACGGTAGGCCAAACATACACATTACCCACTGCCAGTTTACTGGTTACGCTGGTACAACGTGGGCTAACCTAATGCCGGGCGGCGAGAAGATAGCTAAGTACGTTAACAATAATCCCCATGTAACTCTAGACTTGGGTCAAGTGGTATTTGGCGACGCTACCACCATGACGGCGGACGCGCCCTTCGAGTTCGTACTATACCATATGACTCGGGGTAAATGGTCAAGCTCCGACGTAGAGGCTGAAAGCGCCGCTGGCATAGTGCCGTATAGGTATAGGAGGAGTAACTACGTAAACACCGTTCAATGGTGTATAGGGCTGGAACTTATCTTACTAGTTAAGGATACGTGGCGCGTGATCATGACCACTGACCATCCTAACGCTGGCCTCTTCACTAGGTACCCGCAAATAATATCCTGGCTCATGAGTAGGAGGGCGCGTGAAGCCGTAATGGACAAGGTTAATAAGAGGGCTCTAAAGAAGTCGGCATTACCAGCTATAGACCGCGAGTTAACCTTTTATGAGGTAGCCATAACTACTAGGGCGGCGCCAGCAAAACTCCTAGGGTTAACCGGTAAGGGCCATTTAGGTGTTGGAGCCGACGCCGATGTAGCGATTTACAACGTAAACCCCAAGGAAGTAGATCCTTCAAAGAGCCCGGAGATTATTGAGAAAGCTTTCAAGAGGGCCGCTTACACCATTAAGGGCGGGGAGATAGTAGTTAAGGACGGTGAAATAGTTCAACATATTTACGGTAAAACCCTCTACGTTAAACCCGAAGTCCCTGAGGACTTACTTAAGGCTACGCTAAACGATGTAGAGCCTAAGTTTAAGGAGTGGTACTCGATATCCTTCAGTAACTACCCGATCATGGATCACGAGGTTAGAGCGCTTAAGGCTATACCGGTAAAAACCAGTTTGAAGTAGGAGGCGATAAATTTGGCTAAGCTTAACGAGATGGTATTAACCCCTAAGTACGAGTTTAAGGTACCGGTGGAAGCTAAATGTATATCGCCGGACGTTTTCGCAGGTAAAAGCTTAAGTGATATACGCGCACTACCGGTTTACGAAGGTAATACGAAGAGGGCTTTGATCGACCTTTTCAACATTGAAGGTAATCCTGGGGCTACTAGTGCTGAAACGGCTATAGTAATTCGAGGAGACGCGTGGAAGGTTAGACGTATAGGGGAGGGTATGAGTAACGGTAAGATAATCGTAGAGGGACGTGTAGGAGCATATCTAGGGTTAAAGATGAAGGGTGGAACCATAACCGTTAAAGGCGACGCCGAATCATGGCTAGGCGCTAAGATGAAGGGTGGAACCATAGAAGTATTCGGGAACGCGGGCGACTGTGTTGGAGGCGCTTTTAGGGGTGAAGGACCTGGTAGGGGGATGAGCGGAGGAACCATAATAATTCACGGTAACGTGGGGGCTGAAGCTGGACGCGGTATGGGGGGCGGCACCATAGTTGTAGATGGTAACGCTGCTTTCCTACCTGGAGTGGATATGGTTGGAGGGGCTGTAGGGATTAAGGGAGACTGTCAAGGTAAAGCTGGAGCCAGGATGAGGGGGGGACGCGTAGTTATAGGCGGCTTCCTACCATCAGTACTGCCGAGCTTCTACGTGGATGAAGTAAGGGAATCGATAAAGGTTGGCCCTGAAAAAATGGCTGGACCATTCTACGTCTTCGTCGGCGACGTCTTGGCCGACGTAAAGTGTCGAGGAAGGCTATTCGTATCTGTAGCTAGAAACCAGCACCTAAAACGGTACGAGGAACTACTAACTACTCCAACGCTTTAATCCTTTTTTATTCCTAGCGTTCGTAACGTTACATATCGGCGCGTGTCTACTACGCGTACGAAATCCGTATCTCCCTAGGTTCTTTAGCATACCTGGTTAGGGCTATGGGGAATACGTTTATAATGCCTAGTAGATCACCCTTTTTCACTTCACCTTTATCGATAGCGAGGCAGACAGCCTGATCTACGTACCTAGTTTTCTCTACGGGGCGGGGGCCTCCATAGTCGATGACCGATATCACTACTAGGAATGCGTGACGCTGGTAGGGTGATGGTAGTATTAAGCAATCGTTCGGAATAACTATCCTTTTAACCTTCACCTTCTTAACTTCCCCTCGGTTAAAGTTAACTTCATCATCCGAGATGACCATCTCCCATTTACCTCCCGTAGCCATCATGTAGGCGTAGGGCTCTACCTCCAAGTTCTTCGATACGTAAACCCCTGGTTCCTTCTCTACCGTTAACCTAACCTTAACCAATATTGATCACGCCTACAGTTAAACCTGTAGAGTTTTAAAGGTATTCCTTCATTAAGGCGTATCTGAAATTTTACCATAAATATTTATTAACCCGACATACATGCACACTACGTTATTGAGCAGTGTATGTACGTGAAGCTCCTTAGCTAGCTTAAGGCTCTCGTTAGGCCTCCCCTAGGGCGATTAATCCTCCCATTGATTCCGTCAATTTTTATCGTATTTACTCTCAAGCTCCATTCCTTACTTAAGGTTCCCTCTCTAAACGCTTAAAGCCTAAAACGTTCCTACGGGCTTTAACGGGTTTAACCCAACTTTTAGTGTTTATATGCCGATATACGTTTACGTCGTGTAAGCTTTAATGTATAGGTACACCCTACCTAGGTGGTTTGGCAAAGTGTTAAATTAATAGGATGGGGGCTGGTTTAGGATGGCTTTAGCTATGATGTTTCTCTGGATTTCGCTTGTCCCTTGGTATATGGGTGTTATCCTTACGTCGCGGTAGAAGCGTTCAACGTCGTACTCGGCTATGTAGCCGTAGCCACCGAATATTTGGAGTGCCTCGTTGGTGACCCTTACGGCCATCTCGGTAGCGAACGCCTTAGCCATGGAGGTAAGCCCGAGTATAATCCTGCCTTGGTCAACGTGCCAGGCCGCCTTATACGTTAATAACCTAGCGGCTTCGATCTGTATAGCCATATCCGCTAGCTTATGCTGTATAACTTGGAAATCCGCTATCTTGCGGTTAAACTGAGACCTCTCCTTAGCGTACTTCACGGCGCGGTCAAGGGCCCCTTGAGCTATTCCGACTGCTTGTATCGCGATGATTATACGCTCTAAACCTAGGAAATCAAGTGCATAGTAGAAGCCCCTACCCTCAACACCAACTAGGTTCTCGAGGGGTACGCGTACATTGTTAAAGGAGTACTCACCTATCAATGAAGCCCTAATACCCATCTTACCCTCTATCTTCGAAGCTTCAAAGCCTTCGGTGCCTTTATCAACTACTAGAAGCGTCTGCTTATACTTCTCCCTAGGTACCGATTGACAAAGGACCACGGCGAAGTTCGCAATAGGGGCATTGGTTATAAGCGTCTTAGTGCCATTCACTACGTAATGGTTACCCTCACGCTTAACCATGGTATCAAGCACACTGATGTCACTCCCGTGAGCTGGCTCGGTAAAGGCCACGGAAGAAATCCACTCACCTCTAGTAACTTTAGGTAAGTACTTCTTTTTCTGCTCCTCAGTTCCAAAGAGGTAGATCAGATCGGATTGGGAGGCACCGAGGCACACCGCTGTCCCAAGTGTTGGATCCGCTCTACAAAACTCTTCTACGATGAGGCAGGTTTCAAAGAACCCGTAGCCTTGACCTCCGTACTCCTCTGGAAAGTGGCATCCTATAAAGCCTAAGCTAGCGGCTTTCTTAAAGAGTTCGTAGGGGAACTCCTCCTTCCTATCGTATTCCCTAGCAAGCTCGGGTTTAAACTCCTTCTGAGCGAACTCACGAGCAGCAGTTTGAACCTCCTTTTGCTCCTTAGTTAACTCGAAGTCCAACGGCGCTACACCTTAGCTAGAGCGGTTAACACTAATCTATAAGTGTTTTGACGGTCCATCAGCTTTACTTATGCTTCCACTAGTTAGTAGAAAGACGCTTACATAGTATATGATTAATTCACACTCCATACATGCTATAAACGTTCACTTAAGCTTAGATTTAACGTTGAGTATGTTCATGATAGTAGCCCTCGGTATGAGTTAAGGCGAAACACCGACACGTAAACTTTAACGTAAGGAACTCTGTGGAGAAACGTTTAAATCGTTAAAGCATGGGATTAAGAGGTTCCACCGCTTTAAACACGGAAGTAGTAAGAGAACGACGTTGAACTGGATAAAAGCATTTATAACGATACTAAACACGATAAACCTAATAATAAGGAGGTTTTAACGCATCGTAGACGAGGAATATTATGAAGGTTAAAGCCTCTCTTGGGAAGGTCTTGGAAGCTTGTAGAAATAAGCCTCTCATCCTAGTAGATGAGAGTTTCTGGTACCTAGAAGCACTAAGGAACCTAAACCTTAAATGAAGGCACGCGACCTTCGGGACGAGAAACCGCGTGGAACGATGGTTCGGCGTATTAAAGAGGGGAAGTTCAACGACACAATCCTAAGCGCGGAAATATCCTTAGAAACATTCATAACAGGGTACAATACACTACTTAAAATGAAAAGCCGATAATAATGGTAAAAGGGTGAATAACGCTTTGAACGAGTACTTTAACGCTAAGATCAAGGAACTCAGTGAAAGGGTGAATAACGCTTTGAACGAGTACTTTAACGCTAAGATTGAGGAGGCTCGAAGGATTAGCGTTAACCATTACGAGTACTACTCTAAGCTTAAGGATTTCGTTTTACGTGGAGGTAAGAGGTTAAGGCCTGTATCGCTAATTATGGCTTACAAGGGCATTAAAGGTGTAATCGACGAGGGCGTGGTGAGGGCCTCGTTATGCGTTGAGCTTCTCCACAACTCAAGCCTCATCCACGACGATATAATGGATAGGGACGAGTATAGGAGGGGGGAGCCTACCTTTCACGCCCTTTATAGGGAATGGTATAGGCGGGTTAAGGCTGAGTTAAATGAGCACTTCGGAGTATCGATGGGGATCCTTGGGGGTGATTCCCTATTCAACATGGGGTTCGAGATCTTAAGTAACGCACCCTTCCACCCAAGCTTGGTTATAAGGTCGCTTAACCATTATGTAGAGGCGTATAGGGAGCTGGTGGATGGGATGATCCTCGATATGATGCTCCCCCTCCTACCATCAGCTAGCGAGGAGGACTACATGTTAATGGTTTCCCTTAAAACTGGGGCCCTATTTGAGAAGTCGATAGCTATAGGCGCAACTCTAGCTGGGGGGAGTGAATTGCAGGTAAGTAAACTAAGCGAGTACGCCCAATTAGCAGCTCAAGCCTTTCAAGTGAGGGACGACGTACTTGGGCTCTTTGGAGGGGAGGAGGTGGGGAAACCTATTGGTAGTGATCTACGCGAGGGTAAAAGGACCTTGATAGTTATTAAAGCCTTAGAGGGTGCGACTCAGGACGACAGGATTAAGCTTCAAAGGCTTTTAGGTAAGCGTGACTTAACGATCCAAGAAGTTGAGGAGGCTAAACGCATCATTATCTCTACGGGCGCCTTAAACTACGCTCAGGCTAAGGCGTTAAAGCTTGTTGAAGCGGCTAAACAAAAGTTAAAGGAGGCCAAACCCCCCTTAAACAAGGAGGCTGAGGCCTTCTTTATAGAGCTAACGGACTTCTTCATTGAGCGAAGCTACTAGAGTAAGCAGGTCTTCATAGGATCAACGTAAACTTCATCGGCCGCCTTAGCTAACTCAAGCTCTTCAAGCGTAAGCCCCTTCTCACTATGCAACCCTATGCTTACGAGGCGGGGACCATACTAAAACAGCCCTCAACCTTTCCATGTTAAGCTGAAACCGCTTAAGCAGGAGTGCTTAAAGATTATTGGAAGCTTAAAGACTTAACGCTTTACTTAGTTCCCTTTGAAATAGCTGAAGGTTTATACCATAGGCCCCGCGTGAAGCTTATTCCTCTTCAAACTCTCCAACCTCCTTTAACGGTATTTTAAGCTTCTTAGCTAACTTATTAAGGTCTAAGGGGGTAACTCCGTCCTTTGTAACCGTGAAGGCTGCCCAAGAAAGTTCGTGAGGCGCCCCCTTCAACTTCCTAATCCTTAACTGCTTAAGCAGGTAGCCAAGTGATAGGAGGCTGGGCTCATACCTGAAGTCTATGATTACGTCCGCTACGTATTCGAGTAGCTCGTAGAACTGTTCAAGTATTCTTAACCCTAGGTGTACGGAGGCTAAGCTAAGTATGTTACGCTTCTTAACGTATTCAGCACGCCACTTCTTAATGGATTCGATCACCTTTAAGGGTTCATCCAAGGAGAAAAGCTCGGTTATAGAGTCAATAACTAGGAGGCCTCTTCCTTCGATTTTAAACTTGTCAACAACCGCTGATATGGCGTTCGTAACATCGTGTAGGTTTTTAGGGTTTTCAACGTACGTTACGTGGGGCGGCATCTTAGAGGGGTCCGGGCTCATCCTGAAGCTGTAGCAATCTATGAAGTGAAGCGTACCTTTCTCGGCATAGCTTTTTATATCGGAGCCTGTGGACTCCCCTATATACTCTATGGAGAATGGAGCGTCGTCGAAGCATACGAAAACCACCGGTTTATCCGTTTTTAACGCCTCCTTCACCACCTGAAGAAGCAACACCGACTTACCAGTACCGCTTTCACCTGAAAGTATTACTAAGCTATTTTTAGGCAAACCTTCAGGAGCTAGGGAGTCTAATAGCTTAACGCCTGTTCTAATAAGTTCGACCTTAGGCTTATCCATTAAATCCACCACTTAACCCTAAACGGTTTAACCTCCTTCCTTCTTGCTTGATTCTGTGTTTAATTTTAACGCTTATAAGCCTAAGCCTCTAGAAACTATACCGCCAGCGGTGAAGGCGTGTGAAGGTTGTAACCGTTAAGCTTCCAGAGTTTTTATTAAAGAAGCTCGACGAGCTTGTTGAGGCCGGCATATTCCCCTCTAGAAGCGAGGCGATAAGAACCGCGTTAAGAAACCAGATAGAGAAGGAGCTAGCTAACCTCGAAAAGTAGGTTGCTTGAAAACTTGCTCCCCCTCAATGAAGAGGTGAGGAAGGGGGATGCATCTATGCATACCTTCTTCATTGAGTACTTAAAGAAGTTTCCAACGGCGCTTAAACTAGCGTTAACCGGTGAAGTAGTGTTACCGCAGAGCTACCTGAAGGTTAAATGTATAGTTATATCCGGTATGGGTGGATCCGCGGCGGCTGGAGATATAGTTAAGGATTGGCTTTATAGGGAGGTTAACATACCGATCGAGGTCGTAAAGGGTTATAACCTACCTGCCTACGCCGATGAAAATACGCTACTTATCTGCGTAAGCTACTCGGGGGATACTTGGGAAACCCTAACCCAGTTTGAGCAAGGATGGCTTAAGGGATGTAGGTTAGTAGCCATCTCCTCCGGTGGGGCTTTAAAGGCTAGGGCGGAAGAGCTTAAAACGCCCTACGTAGAGGTCCCTAGGGGTTTACTACCGAGACTGGCTTTACCGCAGCTTTTAGCGGGCATTATAAAGGTTTTAAGGAGTATAGGGATTGTGGGTGAAGTCAATATTGAGGGATTGGAGGGATTGGAGCCTATGGTTAGGGGGTACGCGGAGAAGCTAGCTATGGCTATTAAGGATAAAACCCCCATAGCCATTAGCGTTTACCCCTCGGTATGCTTCAGGTTTAAAACCCAGCTTAACGAAAACGCTAAAATCCTAGCTAAATGCGAAGTACTCCCCGAGCTCAACCATAACGAGGTGGAGTCATGGGTCAACCTGAGCCCCGGCTTCACGGTGATAGCCTTCAGAGATGAAAGGGAGGAGGCTAAGAAAGTTAAGGAGGCTATCGAGGTGCTTAAGGAGGTTGTTAGCGAAAAGGCCTCGTGGTTTGACGTATACGCCGAGGGTACTTCAAGGCTTGAACGAATACTCCACTTAGTATGGCTAGGCGACTATACATCTTACCTAGCGGCCATTCAAAGAGGTATAAACCCCGTTAAGATAGATATTATCGAGCTGTTAAAGAAGAGGGTGGCTAAAATACGTTAAAACGTTAAGGATGGGCTTCCAACCATTTAGGTGAAAGCTTTAACGTAACTAAAGACCTAAACCGCTGCGGGATTCATAGTTTTTCATTCCTTCCCTTTCACCTCTATCTTTACGGGTTCATTGAGGGCTTTCGGGGCAATTGGAATGATGAACTGTTGTGAAAGCCTAAAAGGCGTAGTGAAGCTTTAAAGATCCGCTTTAAATCTGCGGGAAATTAACGTATTTTTATCACAGGTATCTTGAGAGTTTCGGTAGGCTTTTTCCAAGTACCTTCTTAGCTGTGTATATTATGGCGTTAGCGTAAAGGATCGTGAAGTCTGAAACGTCTTCAGCTGGTATCCCCCATTCCTTAGCCTCCTTCGAGTATAGGGCTTTAAGGACGTCTGGGAATTCAGGGGAGTACTTCTGCATGAAGTAGTAGATCTCTAAATAGGATAGAGGTTTTACGCGTAATACCCACTCCGTGGCCTCATCTAGCTTATAGTCTACTAATTCAGCGTTCATAGCTTTAGCGATGACCCCTATTTCCTCCCTAGTTATCTTGGCCAATATGGTGAGCCTCTGCTCCAACGCCGACTCCACGAACCTTTTATGCGCAAAACCACCTTCAAACTCCGTTATCCCGATAAGGTTTTTAAACACCTCCTTTGACGCCTCCCCCATAGTATTGTTACCCCCTTTAAAGGTGATAATTTGATAGGTTTATATAAACTGGTTACCGCCTTTGTTAAGCTAATTATAGGTTGAAGGTTTAACTGTTTAGGTGAGGGGCTTGAAGGTAGCTTTACCCATTTGGCCCGGCGGCGGATCGATAGTTGAGGGTATTGAGAGGGCGAATAAACTTGGCTACGACTACGTTGAGGCTTCGCTTGATTACCCGTGGCCTGAGGCTTTAAGCGAAGGAGACGTTGAACGTATACTAGAGGCTAAAGCTAAGTATGGCATCGACGTCGCCTTCCACGGTCCGTGGAGGGATATAGGGCTTGCGAGCCCTAGAACCCCTTTAAGAATGGCGGCTTTAGAGGTTTATAAGGCGTGCTTTAACTTCGTTAAAAGGTTTAAGCCTCTATACTTCTGCTTCCACGTACATTCAAGGGAGGCGTTAAACGTGAAGGGGGTAGTCGAGGATATGCTGAGGAGCGCTAGGGAGGCGGCCTTTAAGCTGATCGAGGAGGCGGAGCGATTAGGTATACGGTTAGCTCTTGAAAATAACCCTGACGTGTTCCTCGGGGTTCCAAGCATGGTTAAGGACTTACTAGGCGTAAGAGGGTTAAGCCTATGCTTAGATATAGGTCATACCTTAGGCGCGAAGTGGCTTATCAACAAGCGTAACATAGCCAAGTATAAGGAGGAGGCCTTAGAACTGGAGGATTGGACTAGGTTATTCGCTGATAAAATACTGGTATGTCACTTAAACGATTGCATAGTAGATCAGGAGGGGTTCACGGATCATATAGCACTAGGTAGGGGTATAGTTAACCTCGAAAAAGCCTTAAGGCTTATCGGTTCAACGCCCTGTGAATACTTACTCATCGAGGTACACTGGAGGAAGAAATGGAAATCCGCTGCCATCGAGGACTTTAGGGAGGGTCTTGAAATCGTAAGGAGGTATCTCAAGTAAGGAATTATTACGGCTTAACCCCATGGTTAAAGTGTTAAACGAAAGGGTTTAAACCTTAAGGTTTAAGCTGTTATTAGGGGGAAATCATGTCTCTAGGCGGAAAGTTAACGCCTGAAGAGTTGGATAGGTACGTGCGTACCATGTCCTCATTCCCGCCCGAGCTTACACCGTTAGCTCCATACTGGTTCGGTGAAATCCTTCCTCTACTTATAACGATCTCTAGGAAACTGGACGAAGTAATAGCTAGGCTCGATAGAATTGAAAAGCTTATTAAAAGCTAAGAGCCCCTAGTAAACCCTCCTTAAGGCCGAAGTTTATAAGCATAGGTAGGAGGCCTAATTTGAACGCTGTTGGAGACGAAGCGCCATGTAGGCTCCATGGGCCGACTAAGGAGGGATGCTAGGAATTAGCTGGAGGGAGCTTGATCTTAGGTATTCCGTGTCATCGCTCGTATTTCCCCGCGGACGGTTGTAAGTAATAAATTTCTCCTAAGGGGTTGGGACTACAAGTTAGCTACTTTCATGTTGTTGATTAGAAGACTGTGATAACCTTCTTCCCGTTAGGCTACTGCTTTAAGCCTTCACGGGCGTCGTCAAACTTAAGTTCCACCTTAATTTGAACCTTTTACTGTTATGCCCGTCTTCGACCCGTGGGGAACTACGTATACTTTTGCGTCTTTTCCAATTATATCAAATGCTATTTTCAGGGCTGAAGCAACTTCATCAACTATTCTCAGCTTAAATGCTTTCTCGTACCTTTTCGGAAGATTTGAAACGAGGATTACGTTTACTTTTTCTAAGCATTTTAAAAAGCCGTGGGCTATCATGCCTTCAACGGTAAAATTTTTCATTATTTCTTCTTTGGCTTCCTTCGAATCTCTAAAGTTTAGCATACATTCGTAGAACGCTTCATTACCATGACCTTCCTTGCATTCCGCTAAAAGCACTACAACCCCTCCTTCTCTTACCGCGTTAATTGAGTTAAAAACTGCCTTTATTGATTGATAGAAGTTTACGTCGAACGGAAACCCTCCCGCGCTCGTAATTAGTATATCTGCTAAGGATTCTACCTCGATTTTATACATCTCATCCACTAGTTTTACGCCCTCCCAAAAGGCGCGTTCAAGGTCTCCGGCAAATGCTTTCACTATTTCATTTTTCACGTTTAAAACTACATTGAGTATGAAATCGACTTTCGCGAGCTTAGCGGCTTCCATCATGTCTTCATGGACTAGATTCCTCCTGGACCTTTGCTCAGCTCGTAAGAATAAGGAGTGGTTTTGCATTATGGTTTTTCTTCCCGCCACGGCCGGAACTACGCTTTTCCTGCCACCCCCATATCCTGCGTAGGGATGGAGCTCTACGTCACCCGTCAAAATTTTTACGTCCGCTTCCGCAAAGTCCTTGTTCAGACAAACTTCGGTTCCAAAGCTGGTTTTTCCCAGATAAACAAGGTCCTGCGCGTCGCAGTCATGGTTTATCACTTTGACGAGCTTCGAAACGTATTCCCCGACGAGCTTCACAATCTCATCGCGAGTGGCGGCTCTATGCACCCCGGTTCCGATCACCACTGTAACGTCTTCTTTTTTCACGTCGGCTAACTCCAATTCGCTTAAAATGGGAGGAAGCATTAAGTAGCTGGGTGTTGGCCTAGTCATATCGTCAATAACAATCGCTACTTTCTCTCCTCGTTTCGCTATTTCTCGTAAACGCTTTGTCCCTATCGGATTTTCAAGGGCATGAGAAATTTCCGCCACCGGATCTTTGGCTCCCCGCTTTTCCCTAGGCTTGAGAACTCCAAGAAAGTTGTTTTCATGGACCTTGAAAGAGGCCTCCCCCATTCCATAGGGGAGTTTAAGTTCTATCAAATCAATCCGCTCCGCCTTCAGGCATATCGCCTTAACTTAAGGGTTTCATATTAAGCTTCCTTTAAAGTGGTTGAAGGTTTACGCCGTAGAAATTGATTTAGCTAAACCTTAAAGGCTTCTTAACGTAGCTTCCCACTATGCAAACCTGATGGTTACAGTTAGGGCACCTTTTATCTTTAGTTATAAGGTACTTTACAACTAGGTAGCCGTAGCGTTCCACTAATAATTGCCTACAGCTCGGACAGTAAGTATTTTCGTACGGGTGTCCTGCGACGTTTCCTATGTATGGATATAGCACGCCCGCCTTCTTAGCCATTGAGTATGCTTTTTCAAGGGTTTCCACCTTGGTCGGCGGCGCTGTAAATTTGTAGGCTGGATAATATCTAGTAAAGTGGAGGGGGGTTTCGGGGCCTACCTCCTTTAAATGTCGTTCTATCAATAGGTTTAGGTGGTATTCATCGTCGTTAACGCCGCTAATTACTAGGTTTACTATTTCAACGTGTAATCCTAGCTTTTTAGCCTCCCTAGCGTTACGCCATACGACATTGAGCTTAACGCCGCTACAGTATTTTTCGTAAACATCCTCATCGCCTTTAACATCAACCTTAATAGCGTCCATGCCCGCTTCTACTAGTAGGCGTAAAGCGTCGATGGTCATGTAGCCGTTGCTTACGTACGTATTGTATAAGCCCTTAGCCTTAGCCAGTTTAAACACGTCTAAGGAGTACTCGAAAAGCATTAAGGGCTCCGTGAACGATACGCATATCCCTTCATCCCCATGTTTAACAGCTAATTCAACCATCTTCTCGGGGGGTATGTAGTTGGCCTTAGAAGGGTCGGGTTTAACCTTACTTAATGAATAGTTTTGACACCATGGACAGTCGAAGTTGCAGGACCAGGTTGAAAACGTTAAAGCTGAGGAGCCGGGCCAGAAATGGAAGAAGGGCTTAATCTCTATAGGCCTAGACTCCAAGGCGTTTATATCGCCGTAAACCGCCGTGTAAAGCTTACCTTCACTATTAAACCTGGTTCCGCAGAAACCCCAACCTTTAGGCGGGATGATGCAGCGGCGTTCGCAAACTCCGCAACGTACCTTATCATCCTTAAGCTTTTCGTAGAGCGGGGACCCTCGGATTGAAGGCGGCACCATAACCCTCAAGAATGAAATGGATAAGCCCCTATATTTCATTTGGATCGAGGCTTAATTTTATCATGGAGGGGCTTTAAGTAGTGAAGGGTTAAAAGGGGCATTAACTATGCCGCTAGTTGGAAAGGGGGGTTAAAGTGGAGGAAGTGAAGGAGGGGTGTGACGCCCTCCTATACCTTGATGAAAAGCGGAAATATCTAGTAAAGGTTGAGGTAGGTAAGGTTTTTCATACACATAAGGGGTTTATTAGGCTTGACGAGGTGCTTGGTAAACCCTACGGTTCAACGCTTAAAAGTAGTACGGGAGCTGGCTTCGTGGTTTTAAAGCCGACGCTCTACGACTATATTTATAAGCTGCCGAGGAAGACGCAGGTCATGTATCCTAAGGACGCAGGCTTCATATTAGTGAGGGCCGGTATAGGGCCGGGCTGCTTAGTGGTTGAAGGCGGATCAGGTAGCGGAATTTTAACCTGCGTTTTAGCTAACTACGTTAAACCCGACGGTAAGGTTTACAGCTACGAGGTACGCAGCGATTTCTTAAGTTTGGCCCGTAAAAACGTGGAGAGGTGCGGTCTATCAAGCTACGTTGAGTTTAAATGTAAAGATATAACTAAGGGGATAGATGAGGAAGGAGTTGACGCGGTAGTACTAGATTTAGCAAACCCTTGGGACGCGGTTTTAGGGTCTTGGAAGGCTCTTAAGGGCGGTGGCTCCTTCGTTAGCTTTAGCCCAACCATAAACCAGGTGGAGAAGACTGTTGAAGCTTTAAAGGCGAATAAGTTTCTAGACGTAGAAGCCTTCGAGCTTATGCTTAGACCCTTTAAGGTTAAAGCCGGCGAAACTAGGCCCGTAAGCACCTTCATCGCCCATACAGGTTACATCGTGTTCGCTAGGAAGCGTCTTACGTAACTAAGCCTCATGGCTACGCTTCTTCCTCGACAGGACTCGTTAAGCTAGTTTTTAATATCGGGGCTATTTCATGTTCTCCATCGGTCCGCTTATAAGTTTCAATGGTAGTGTTAACGCTTGCTCGTTAACATGATGACACTTTATCGGAGGTCGCGTTTGATGCTCTATTATGAGCTACTAAGCATATTAGGTGGGTTTAAGAGGGGATTAAGCGGTTAAATATGGTAAGAGCCGTGAAAACCCTCTACCAGGCCATGGACGCCGTTATGAAGGATATAGAGATAAGGAAGCTGCATGAGCAGGATCTTGAAAAGCTAACGTTTGCTAACGGCTATACTAAGTGGGTTTCCGAGTCCAGTGAAAAAGCTAAGGTTGAACTTAAGGAATTAATCCTGCAAAAGTTAAAGGATGGATACGAAGTTTGGGCGGCTATAGATGGTAATGAGGTAGTGGGTTTCGTTATAGTGGGCACTTGGTACTTAATTCCAGGCGGAAAAACCATAGAAGCTGTGGAGGTAGCTAAACCGTATAGGGGTAAGGGCATCGGGTTTAACCTGTTAAGTAGAATCCTTAAGGAGGAGGAAGGGATGTTCGTTTTATCCATTTCACCTGAAGCGGGCTATGAAAAAGCCCTCGAAGAGCTCTATAAGAAGTTAGAGTTTGTTCCTTTAACTGAGGACTACATGGTTAGATTTCCATCCAACACTGAGAAGATTGAGAGGTGGATAAGGTACTTAGCTAGGTTAAACGAGGTTTACGCCACACTACTAAAGGTGCTACAGGAAAAGTTGAGAAGGTTAAGGAAAGTAGAGGGCGCAGAGTAGTTAGATGTAAAGTAAAGCACTTACTCAAATATATAATCGTGCTACTTTTTCAAATTTTAGGGGGACGTGATGATGGTGTATAGGGCTAAATTAGTACTTAAAGCACCTTTTGAGGACGATAGGGGGATTATAAGGTTGGACAAGAAGACCATGGAGTACTTAGGGGTTAAGAAGGGTGATAGGGTTGAGGTTACCGCGAGCTTTTGGTCTACTCGTGGAACATATACTATAGCGACTGTCGCTGAACTACCCCCTGAAGACGAAGGGCAGGGAATAGCTAGACTGGCCAAGGATAGGCTTGAGGACGGGAACTTTAGAGTTGGAGATAAAGTCATAGTAAGCCGAGCTTAACATCTGACCCTCATTTGAGGCGTTAAACACGTAAATGGATCAGGTTAAGGAATCGAGCCGTGTTTGACGGATCCCTTCACGAGTTTTAGACGTTTAAAAGAAAAAAGGGGTAATTAATGGACGATTAGCATAGGTATTTGTCCCGCTACCACTATGACGTAGCGCATTACTGCTCCGCCTACGAGTACTAGTACGGACGTCAAAGCTGTTAATGGTACATGGAGCTTTGCGAAGACGGTAGCTTTACCTCGCCAGGTGAGTAGCATGAGGAGTATTATCGGTACGACTAGGCCTAACCCTATGAAGCCTCCCCAAAACAGGCCGCTAAGCTGCCCGTAGGCTACGGCGGTGGCTGCGAGCCTTGCGGCCGTGAAGGGGTCGCGCAGCATTACGTACACGTACGCTAAGGCCACAACTAACTCTATCGGTAGCATGTAACTATCGGCTACGTCGAGGTAATGCATCATATCCATGTAAAGCTTCTTGGAGGCCACAGTGTACTGTGCATGGTATAGTATGGCTAGGCAGAGGCCCACTGCCATTGACGCCGTCGATACACCTGAGACGAAGAATAGCAGCACGATGAGCGGCGACTCCCAAAAAGCATTTACTTTAGCTAAGGCTAAGACGAAGCTGGTGTAAGCTACTAAGCAGACGCCTAATATGAACATTAACGCTTCAAGTAGTTTTCTAGCCTTTAGGTTGGCGTGCCATGGCATGAGGGACTTAAGGAATGGGAGGGACTCGGGCGGTAGGAAGGAGGTGTAAACTATGCCTAACGGTATAATTAACGATAGCACCGTTGAGCCGAAGGATATCATTGACGATGGGAAGTTAGCGTACAGGTTAAAGGCACGTTCAGGGTGTCCTGCGTGAACCGAGAAGAAGAGGATGCAGAGGATGGATGATACGACGCCCACGTAAGACGCGAACTTCATTATCTCCCTGAACTTCTCGCCTGATACGTAACTAGTGTAGGAGGCTATGATAAACGATCCCCCTCCGAGACCTCCAAAGAATATCGCTAGTGCTGGTTCAATGCCCCACGGCATCTCCTCGATGACCACCGAGATCACCTCGGAATTTCCTTAACCCTTTCCCTCCCTATAACCTCCCTTCGCCACAATATAAATCCTAAGAAGGCTAATAACGCTAAGCCGAAAAGCCCTAAGCCGCCTCTAGCAGTTAAAACCTCGCTTAAAACCGCTGGCGACGTGTATGAGGATTCTTCAACCTCTGGAAGGCCTAATTCGGAGGGTGGTGCTTTTAATAGGAGTATTACGTCCGTACCGGCGGCCTCCTTTAAACCGTAAAGGTATCCTCCAACCCTCTTAACCCTCTCCTCGGCTAGGGTCACTATTTCATTCTTATCGCCAAACTTTAAAGCCTTCGTCGGACATACACGAACGCAGGCTGGAGGCTGTCCCTTAGTAACGAGGTCGTAACACATGGTGCACTTACGGGCTACTTTAAGTTCTGGATCCAACCTCGGAACCCTAAAGGGACAGGCTACTACACAATACTGACAGCCGAAGCACCTCTTCTCATCTATTACTACGGGCCCGCTCTCATACTTAGTTATGGCTCTCGCTGGGCATACAGAGACGCAAGCTGGTTCATCGCAGTGTTGACAGCTCCTCCTAGCAAATAGGGAGCCCCCGGATCGTGAAGGTTTAGCTATTATCGTTACCCAAGTACTGGATGAAAGCCTTGGTGAGCTTGGAGGATGGAACGCTGTAAGTTCGCTTTTCAACCCCCATTTCTCCCTACACGCTCTTTGGCAAAGCCTACAGCCAATGCAAAGACTACCATCGTAAAAGATGCACTTCACACCTTTCTGTACTGCCCTAGGCGACGTCACGTCGTAGGATCTTACTGGAAAAATATTAAGTAATGGTGTAGTTAAACCTAAGCCGGCTGTAAGCTTTAGGAAGCTCCTCCTATCCATAAGTACTACCTATCTACGCGGCTTTTACTGCTTCAGCCTGCCCTTTACTCCTATTCATCCTTAAAGCTATTATTCCTCCAATACCTGCTGCAAGAAGTAAGCCTGGGGAAATGTTCTTTAAGGTTTCAGTGGCTTGCTGCATAGTTGATACGGTGGCCGCTAAGCTAGCTGCTTCTTGAACCGCTTGAGACGATAGGTAGGACTTCTTCTCTACCCTTGGTAATCCGAGTTTTTCAGGTGGAGCCGTAAGGACCATAATTACGTTCGTACCGCCTGCTTCCTCCAAGCCGTATATATAGCCTTTAGTTTCACCAGCCCACCTTTTAGCTAATTCAACTATTTTCTCCCTATCATCAATGGTTAGGGCCTCAGTAGGACATGCTTGAACGCATGCAGGCTTTAAGCCTAGCTTTAATCTATCGATGCAAAATCTACATTTAGCAGATCCTACACCTGGAGCGAATTTAGGTATGCGGAAGGGGCATAGTTCAACGCATGCTAAACAGCCTACACAGCGCTCAGAGTTTATAACGATAGCTCCGGTATCTGCGTCCTTATATATGGCGCGAACTGGACAGACGGCGGCGCAAACCGGTTCTTTGCAATGCATACACCTTAGGGTAGCGAAATGTATATTGAAGCCTTTTTCATCGGTTAGGGGGTTCATGAGTATTACGTTCCAGGTGTAGGCAGATAGACTTGGCGGGTTAGTCCAGGTTTGGCTTAACTCCGTTTTCTCCGCTTCTAGCTCATTCCACCTTTTACACGCTACTTGGCATGATCTACAACCGATACACCTATTCCCTAGGTATAGGATGGCTTTAACCATTTCAACCCACCTTCTCAATACTGCATAAGCATACCTTATATTCAGGTATGTTCGCGTGTACGTCAACGGCGTCTATGGTCAGGTCGTTGGCCGATGCCCCGGTAACTAGGCCCTTGAAGCCCCAGTGCCATGGCATAGCGACCTCGTGAACCACCCTACCACCTACTATAAGGGGCTTTAGCCTATTGGTTACTATAACCCTAACCTTAATGCCCTTGGTGTTCCTAGCGGTCTTAACTAGGACCCAGTCGCCAGGCTTTACGCCTAGCTCCTTAGCTAGTTCAACGCTCATCTCAATGAACATTTCGGGTTGAAGCTCCGCAAGCCACGGGAGGTTACGCGTTAAAACACCCGTCTGCATGTGCTCGGCGAGCCTAAAGGTGGTTAGTACGTAAGGGAAGCTACCTTCCCCTATAACTTCGGCCGCGCCCTTCATTATTTTACCTGTGGCTGAGTTAAACCAGACCACGTCCTTTATTAATACGTGGTCCCACATCGTTGGGTACTCCTTAGCTAAGTCGGGGAGCGGGCTTTCAAGGGGCTCATTGTGAAGCGGGAAGCCGTGGTGGCGCGGGTCGTAAGCCGGCTTACCGGGGTCGTATAGCGGTCCGGACCAAATGGCAGCCTTATCGAAGCCTAACCACTTGCTTGGGCTATGCGCCCACCAGGTGAAGAACTTGTCGTAGGGATGATTATTCTCCTTCGGGTTATATAGAATTCTCTGGTTCCTCATCCATGAGTACGCCCAGTTCTTAAAGTACCCGTACTTTTCATCGTCCTCGTCCGCCGGCGTTCTATCCCTCCTCTTGGGCAGGATGCCGCCGACGTAATCATACTTGGGGTCGGGGTCGTAGCCGTCCCTGTACAACACGTTGGCGCAGGCTTGAGGCAGGGTCGCCGTACCAACCTTAAGGGCGCCTATCTTGTACGCCACCTCCTTAAATACTGCTTCCGCGCCGGAGCCAAACCTTGACGGCCAGCATTCGTCGGGGTTGTTCTCCACTTCAACGCCGCCTATCACCCTCTTAACCTTCGCCCCCGTCTCAGCCTCGAAGAATTCAGAGGGTAGCTTAAGGGCTCCACTTCTCCTCAAGACCTTGAAGAGCTCGGTGATTATCCTTAACTCGTCCATGCTTTCGCCCTTATACGCTGCGATGGGCGGCTCCTTAGCCTTCCACTGCCACTGTATCCACCTACCCGTGTTCGTAACGCTTCCCTCCCTCTCAACTCTGCAAGTACCCGGGAGCAGGATGTCGGCGAAGTGCGCGGTTTCATGATCAAATAGGTCGCAGACCACGGTAAATAACCCCTCTTTAGATAAGGCCTCCTTAACCAGGTTCGCGTTTGGCACCGAAACCACGGGGTTCTCGCCGAATACGAATAACACCTTTATTAAGCCGTCCCTTACAGCTCTGAAAAGTTGAACTATGGCGTTACCCGTGCCGATGGGTAAATCGCAGATTACGGGCTCGTTGTCGGGGTCAAGGCCGGGCCAAGTCCCTACGTAGATGCCCCAGTGGTACTCTAACGCGTTCCAGGTTGGAAACATCCTATCGTCCCATCTGAAAACGTCGGCTTTACCCTGAGCCTCAGCCTCCTCTATACTCTTCCACGGGTACGTTTTACCGCCTGGTGTACCTCCTCTAACCTCTGGCTGAGAGTTTTTCCACTTCTGGTACCTCCTTACATCCTCTATGTTCCTCGGTGGAACCCGGTAGCCCATTATTACGTGGGAGAGTACGTTCATATCCGTGCTTCCTTGAACGTTACTTATACCTCTCAATGCGTTAACACCGCCACCGGGCACACCCATGTTTCCAAGTAGGAGCTGTAGGATTGCCTGCGCCCTAATGGCGTGCGTCGCGTTCGTATGCTGCGTGGTACCCATAGCGTAGTATATGTTGCCGGGTTTTAAGGAGGTGAAGGTATCAGCTATCTTAATGAAGACGTTCCTCGGTATGCCTGAAATCCTTTCAACCTCTTCAGGGGTGTATTTAGCGACGAGCTCCTTTAACTTTGAGAATATGGAGTTCGGGTTTACCTTCCAGTCTTCAAGCTTCTTCCCATCGAGATCATACGGCGCGTTAGTTCTTTCCTCAACGAACTTCCAGTCTATTCGATCCGGCTTCTCGTATATGAGGTACCTTATTAAGCCGAGGAATATCGCTGCCTCGGATCCCGATCTATAGTGTGCAAATATGTCGGCCTTCGTTGAGGTCCTGTTAAACCTAGGGTCTAAGTTTATGATCTTTGCTCCCTTCTCCTTAGCTCTTATTACCCATCTAAACTCCATACTATGAGACTCGGCTGGATTGCTAACTATTAGGAAAACTTTAGAGTTTTTAGCGTCGATTATGTGGTTGGTCATGGCGCCGAAGCCGAACGTATTCGCAAGCGCGACGACCGTGGATGCATGACACTTCCTAGCTTGATGCTCCACGTTTAAGGAGCCTAGGAGCGACATCCCTTTCTTTATGAGGTAGCATTCCTCGTTATTAAAGTAGGCTGAGCCAAGCCAACCGATGGGTGAGGCCCTACCAATCCTGTAATAATGGGTAAGGCCCTTCTCATCCTTATGCTTATAGGGGAGGGCTTCTAGGGCGCTTTTAACCTTTTCAGCTATTATTCTAAAGGCTTCATCCCAGCTTATGGGCACCCAACCTGGATCCTGATCTACACCCTTCTTAGGGTTTGTACGCATCATAGGGGTTAACAAGCGTCTCTCACTATTCACGAGTTGAAGGTATGCTGACGCCTTACTGCATAGGGCTCCTTCGTTTATCGGATGGTCCGGGTCTCCTTCAAGCTCGATAATTACGTTATCAACCACCGTAGCTAGAAGACCGCAACCGCCAGCGCAGTATATGCATATAGTTGGGATTTTTCGACCCCAACGATAAAGCTTAGCCTTCTCCACGATGGGCTGCGCTTCAACCCTTGGAGCTAACGCTGGCAGCGTTGTGGTCAACGTGGCCATGGAGCAGATCTTTAAGAAGTCCCTACGCGAAATCACGCGAGGCTCCTCCTCTACTACGAAGCCGGGGGGAAGGTATATGGGCGCTTAATAAAAACTTTTCGTCTAATTTTTGTGTTTGTAGCGATCTATCGGTTTTGTTAATTCCTTCTAACGTTTGTTAGTTTTTAACCGTTCCTTCCAAGCCTTTTACCGTTTTAGTTTATGTATAGGGTTTATTGGTGAGTACTTGGTTTAAGCCCTACTAGCCCTTTGGTTAAACCGTACGGTAATTATAAATCGTTTATAGGTATGGTTGAAGCGTTATAGATTATCGATTTTGCGTTCGTCTCATTACTATTGCCCTAGCTTTATGCTTAAACTGTTGAATCCTATCAACGGCTCGACCCATGCTCTTAACGAAGTTTAAGGCGCGTTATTTCTACTGGAACGCTTCGATGGAGATTAGGTTTAACCCCACGGAGGCTCTTCAATTAGGCGGTTACAGCGGAAATCCACCTTTTTCGCTTCGCCCTCCGATAATTCAACCTTAACCTTCTCGCTAATGTAGTTTAAGGGGGAAGCTATAACTTCGTAGCTTCCCGAGGGTAAATCGTTAATTTCGTAGTACCCGTTTCCATCTATTTTAGTGTAACGGTTGGAGAAGGGTAACGTTACTATCACGACGCCTAAGGTTAAAGGTTTACCGTTTTCCGCGTCATATACGTAGCCGTATATTTTAGATGAGCCTTTCTCCTCATTAAGGTATACGGTTTTTACGCAATCCTCCTTTAACGTTACGCTCTCCTTATAACCCTTAAACCCCTTAACGGTTACTATTAAAACGTAATCACCGGGCTTTAAATCCTTAAACTCGAATTTACCATCAAAGTTTGTAAACGCCGATTGACCGTTACACTTTACTAAAGCTTGACCTATAGCCCTTCCATCCTTAGTGTAGACGAAACCGGTGAGTTTAACCATAACGAGGAACCACCTTTACGATCTTACAGCCTTCATGAGAACACTACCCCTACCGAAGAACAAGATGTTCCTAATATCTCCTCGATCAGGTTTAGCTTTTCACCGTAGAACGTTAAGTGGTCATGCTCGATACCATCGAACAATATAATGGTTCTAACCATTCTCCAAACCCCGCACGGTACGTATGCATAGGCCTAAACTCGTACATAAAACCACCTTAAAGCTGTATTCTTCTCACTAAGACCTAATTAGTTTTTCTCTACTAAAGTTTTAGGCATTGGAGGCTTTAAGGGGTTTTACCCTTTAAAGCTTACTTTTAACATCTTCATGGTTTAGATATATTATTCCTACTATCCCTCAGAGCTTTTTGTGTTCTTACGGGTAGGCGGAGGTTCGTGAGTGGCCACGTATTTCAATAGGGCTTAGGCAAGCTTCTAGCTTAAATATTCATGTAGATCCTATTCTCCTTCCGTAGGGCTGGTTTATCCGTGTTTACGCTTCGATTTCTAGGTTACCATAAACCTCCATTCCACCTTCATCCGAGACCTCTCTATATATGTATCTTCCGATTCTTCTTAAAATTCTACGCTTTCCAGTAGGAAAAATTCCATCCGCTAGGTTCAAAACTTCTACCGAGAAACAGGGTTAAAGCCTTTCGCTTTCGCGATTTCGTCAAGTTCACGCGTTAGGATATCCTCCAATCCATTGGGTAAATGCATACGAATCCGGTCTTGGTCTATAACTTTTATGTAGTGTTTACACTCCGTGCATACGTCTATTCTTATACCAGGTTTCCCCTCATTGAAGAGGAAACATAGCGTTTCCGGATTTCTATTACCGCAGTTTACGCATAAAAGCTGTTCAACTCTATACTCTGCTCCGCAGAGTGGGCATACTAAATACTTCTTTTTCTCCTTAAGTTTCGCGACAACGGGTTTTCTCCCGCAGATGGGGCATGAGGTGTGGAAGTATTCTTCAAGGAACCTTTGATCCACCTTCCTAACTAACTCCTCTAGGAGGGGTTGTAGGGAGGTATTGATTATGAGGGATAGTACCTTTGGGTCTTGGTTAAACCTGCTTGATAACTCCTCAAGTACTTCTTCGTTGTTCCTTAAGGCCGCGTCTAAAAGCTTAATGAGCGAAGCTTGATCCTCTCTTAATAACGTAGGTAAGATTTGAAGCCTACCGTCGATATCGTACTTGGTGAGGGCATCTACTATTAATTCGATGGTCTCGAGGATGGCTTCTGGGCGGAAGATATTACCCTTCAAGAGGTAGGTGATCGGTTTTCCAGCTTTTTTTGCTTCCTCCTGTAGAGCCTTAATGAAGCCTTCGCTTAGGCTTATACTCGTCCCCTTACTTGGATCTTCCTCAAGCTTCTCCCTCGATAAAAGGAGAAGCCTATAGAGGCCCAGTATCCTGCTTAAGTTAGGGTTTTCAGCGTATACTTGGTTTAACTGTTCAAGTTGAACATTAATTTTAGCACGACCACTCCCCATACAGGTTCCACCAGCGCCTAACCAGGCTTAAAACACTCATATAAGTGTACCCGTTACAACGCGTTACTACTTTTAGAAGGCGTGGAGAGGATCAGCTTAGTGGCCGGCTCGACTCCTCCTCCCTCTTGATACCATGCCAATTAAGGGGTAGCTGCATCCTTCCACTTGCTTCCCTCTATTTCATTGACCTTCTCCGAGTAGCACTTGGGGCATATTAGCGTCCTGTCCTCCTTCATGTTTAGCTCCTCGTGGTCTATGAACCTCGTCTTACACCCTTCGCAGGTGAAGCCATACCTCATTATTCCCTCGGTTTTAACGGTCCACCCGTGCCTTTCAAAGTTCCTGATCAGGCCTTCGTCGGGGGGCTCGGAGGAGTAGGGCTCGTCTACTCCGTCGCCGGTCTTGTACTCAAGCGTAACCGTAACCTCGGGGCCTTCGCTTACTTCGAGGAGGGCGATGAAGGGGCCCGTATCGACCTCCTCCGCCAGCCACTCGTTAAGCTCGTCCTCGTCGAGCCTTTTCCTCCTCATTTAACCCTCCCCGGCTAGGAGCTTTTGAAGCTCGCTTCTAGGTACGTTTTCATGCGTGTAGAAGGTCGGCTGCCTCGGCCTTAACGGGCTGAAGAAGACAAGGGTTACCAGCGGTATTACGTCGAGGTCGTCGCTCGGCGTGGCGTAAACCTCAACCCATCCCTCCTCGCTTCTAGCCTCCGCCACCTTCTCACTCCTCTCCTTCAAGGAGAGGTACGCCCCGTAATGGGTAATCAAGCCTTCCCCACCTCCAACCCTAAACCTGTAAAAGGCTTTAAGGGGGCGGCACTCGACGTAGCGGCTGAAGGCCTCCTTCACGATGGTTACCACGAGAAGCCTGCCGCGCACCCTTAACCACTTATACTTGTCGGCTGTTTGCAAGGCGTTAATTAGCCTCAAAATTTCATCCATGTTTCTCCCAACGTTTAATGGGTAGTATATCATTGCCCTCAGCTTCATTTCTGGGTCTATTACGAAGACGCAGCGCACGGTTGCCGTTGTACTCTGTTGGGGGTGTATCATTCCGAAAAGTTTTGCAACCTTCGTGTCTAAGTCAGCAATAACCGGAAATGGTATGGCTACACCCAACTTCTCTTTTATGGTTCTAAGCCAAGCTATATGGGAGTAGACGCTGTCTTAATCCTATAAGCTGGACGCTGCGCTTCGCAAGCTCTGGATATATTTGAGCGGAGGCCACGAACTCTGTTGTGCAGACCGGTGTGAAATCTGCTGGATGCGAAAATAGGATGACCCATTTTCCCTTAAAGTCTGAAAGCCTTATCTTGCCGTGGTTTGTTACTGCTTCAAAATCCGGGACAGCTTCACCGAGGCTCAAGGGCGGCTTTTTCTCTTCAATTTTTTCCATTTATTTCGCCCCTCTCGATTTTAAACCGTAACCTTTTTATCCTTCAAGGCTTACTTGTTTTTCGTACAAGATTCGGCAAAAAAAGTACAAAGTTGTACGAAAATGGTAAAAATTACTGCGGAAATAGACGAACTCGACAAAAAGATATTGAGGCTTCTTCAAGAAGATGGGAGGCTAACGTTCACTGAAGTAGCCCGAAAACTAAGGCTAAGCGAATCAACAATACGGAGAAGGGTTCAAGTTCTACAAGAAAAAGGCGTAATAAAAAGGTTCACTGTGGAAATAGACCCGGCTAAAATAGGCTTAAACACGGTTGCAATAGTAGGCATAGACGTGGACCCGCCAAAACTCTTGGAAGTTTCCCAGAAACTCTGCGAGTTTAAGGAAATCCGGTACGTGGCCATGTCAACGGGAGACCACATGATAATGACTGAAGCGTGGACAAAGGACGGCCGAGAACTTACAAGGCTTATATCGGAAAAAATCGGGTCTATTGAAGGCGTCAAAAAGATTTGTCCAGCAATAATTTTGGAGAAATTGAAAGGTTGAAGTTGCTGGGGAAAGGCTTGAGTACTCATAGCCATCACGCCCACCACGTGGAAGAGTTTAAACACCGATTCTGGGTTTCACTAGCGCTAACAGTGCCAATACTGCTTCTTTCAGAAATGATTCAGACGTGGCTCGGTCTAGAATGGATAAAAACCCCCTACCAGAAGGAAGCGCTATCCCTCCTATCCGTAATTGTTTATCTTTACGGCGGGTGGCCCTTCCTAAAAGGCTTGCATCAGGAGGTTAAAGGCAAACAACCAGGGATGATGACGCTTATCGGCACGGCCGTGTCCGTGGCCATGTTCTATTCGCTTGGAACGACCTGCTTTCCCATAAGCGGCAAAGACTTCTTCTGGGAGCTCGCAACCCTAATTGATGTTATGCTTTTAGGGCATTGGATAGAGGCAAAAAGTGTTATGGGGGCTTCCATGGCTTTGGAGGAGCTTGTCCGCATAATGCCAACAACAGCTCACCTGATAAAAAACGGCGAAATCGTAGACGTGTCGGTTTCACGGTTAAATAAGGGCGACGTCGTTCTGGTAAGGCCCGGTGAAAAAATTCCGTCCGACGGCGTTGTTGTTGAAGGCGAATCATACGTTAATGAGGCTTTATTAACCGGCGAGTCAAAGCCCGTAAGCAAGAAAGCTTACGACAAGGTTGTTGGAGGTTCAATAAATGGAGAAAGCATTTTAAAAGTGCGTGTAGAGCGGATAGGTGAAGAAACTTACCTAGCCCAGGTTATAAAGCTGGTTAGGCAAGCCCAGGAAAGCCGTTCGCGAACGCAGGATTTAGCGAACAGAGCTGCCGCCCTTCTCTTTTATGTGGCGTTAAGCGTCGGCGTAATAACCTTCGCAGCGTGGTCTTTCACCACCAGTTTGGACTTTGCCCTTGAAAGGGCTGTCACAGTTCTTGTTATCGCTTGCCCCCATGCTTTAGGATTGGCTATACCGCTGGTTGTAGCTCTTTCCACGTCCATAGCGGCGAAAAGCGGAATTCTCATAAGGGATAGGCGGGCCTTCGAGATGGTTAAAGACGTTAACACTGTTGTTTTCGACAAAACCGGCACTTTAACCGTTGGAGAATTCGGCGTCAGTGACACTGTTGCCTTCATACCGGAAGAAGAGCTTTTAAGGCTTACGGCAAGCGTGGAACTAAACTCAGAGCACGTAATAGCAAAAGCCATAGTGAAATATGCAGAAAGCAGGGGCGTTAAAATCCCGCAAACCAAGGATTTTAAGGCTTTGCCGGGGAAAGGAGCCTATGGAAAAGTTGAGGGAAAAGAAGTTTATGTTGGAAGCATAAACCTCCTAGAGGAATTGAAAATACTCATTGAAGACCCGAGAATAAGGAAGCTGCAAGAGCAGGGTAAAACGGTTGTTTTCACGGTTGTAAACCGGAAGCTTGCTGGCGCATTTGCTTTAGCGGACAGCGTAAGGGAGGAGTCCCGTGAAGCGGTTAGAAAGTTGAAGGAAAACGGGTTAAAAGTTTACATGCTTACTGGAGACCTGGAGGAGACAGCCCGTTGGGTTGCAAAGGAACTAGGCATAGACAGCTATTTTGCACGGGTTCCCCCGGATGAAAAAGCGGAAAAAATAAGACGGCTCAAAGAGGAAGGCCACCGGGTCGCCATGGTAGGCGACGGCGTAAACGATGCGCCAGCGCTCGTAACGGCGGATGTCGGCATAGCCATAGGCGCGGGAACGGACGTAGCCATAGAAAGCGCGGACATAATCCTAGTTAAAAACGACCCAAGAGACGTGGTAAAAATCATAGACATCTCGCGTAAAACCTACTCGAAAATGGCTCAAAACCTATGGTGGGCCGCCGGCTACAACGTAATAACGATTCCAATAGCAGCCGGAATTCTATCAGGGTTGGGTGTTACGCTACCAGCAGCTGTTGGCGCGATGATAATGTCTTTTAGCACAGTTATAGTCGCCTTAAACAGTCAAACTTTAAGGAAGTATGAACGTGAGGGGGGAAAAATCTCGGCGAAGAAAACCCTTGTAACGGACCCGGTTTGCGAAATGAAGATAGACCCGGACACAGCGTTCAGTAAAATTGAGCATGAAGGCCGCATCGTCTACTTCTGCTCCAAAACGTGTGAAGAAGAGTTTAAGAAAAACCCGAAGAAGTACATGGAATAAGCGGCGAAGAGGATAAAGCTTTAACCGGAGGTGCTTCCACGTTTTTAACCGTTGGAATGCTGTTGAGTAGGCTGGCCGAGTTAAAGCTTGCAATAGGTACGTTCATATTTCTAGCGGCTTTCACGTTCGCGCTCCTTTCGTCGGCTATAATGCTAATGCGGTATTAACTAGATCCACCAACCCCATTACCTTTACATTTAAATTATAGTTTTCATTTACATCGGATAATTGCTGCTTACAGTTTTCACATGGAGCAACCACGATTCCAGCTTTTGTTTCTTTTATCTGTTTAGCCTTCAATCTACCCGTTGAAACCCTTACATCTTTAAGTTCAAGTATAGCTATCAGCCCACCTCCACCTCCGCAACATCAATTCCTATTTTTACTTGGATTCATTTTAACAAAATCCTTAACCGTTCTCTTAAGGACGTATCTCGACTCCTCTATGATTCCACTGTTTCTAGCTATTCTACACGGGTCGTGATAGGTAACCCTCTTAGGGATTGGGGAGGGGCTTATTTCTTTACCGGCTATAAGTGCAAATCTGGAAACATCTTCATACGTTTTCAGCCCTAAAATATTCCAAAGCCAATATGGCTCCTGAAATAGCCTTAAATGACCGAAGAGCAGTAGGATTAGGGATACGTGAAATATCCAAGCTGGAACCCATAGAAGCTTATTAGCCTCGAAAATTCTAGGAAATAGGGTAATTCTCAATATTAATGATGGAAAGCCGGATTTAGGGTATAATGTATATGAAGTTACGTTTCTAGGTTTAGCGTACCATTTAGCTAAACGAACGATTATGCCGGAGGTAAAGACAACTACGGATGCGTAAGCTAAAAAATGGTTATAAGTTTGGTTAGGTCGATACTACTTTCTCCTCCTAACGTATATCTTTATAGTAGTTCCTTCCTTCGTCATTTTAATAACTTCATTACCCGTACTTTTAGCCCACGCTGGTATGTCCATTAAAGCGCCTGGATCCGTAGCTAAGATAGGTGGACGCGAAGTCGTGGAGGCGGCTATTGTTAGGAGGAGTGCTCCATGCGGCTCAACGTGGTACGTGGCGCGAAAGCTAACGGGCGTTGAAACAAAGCGTGAAATCCTATACGACGCTATTGCGAGAGCGCATCATAGCTATCCGTGCACGGCGACAATGAACGTTGACCCGGAAGTAAAGCAGCCCATTCTCCACATAGCTGGCTACATAATAAGGGAGGAAGTGGAAAAAGCGCTTAAAGAAGCTGAAAAAGCCACTTAACTCTCCTGTAACCGCTTGATTAGGTTTAGGACTTTTACTTTTATATAGTCGCGGATTTTTCTGGCTTCTTCCAACGGCATTTTTACCGGGTCCGGTATGTCCCACTCTTCAACATGCTTCGCGTAGACTACTGGGCATAGGGCGCCGCTGCAAACGATTATGGCAACGTCAGCCTTTTCTTGAAGCTCCCTCGTCATGAGCTGAGGTTTTTCGCGGCTTATGTCCACACCCTCTTCAAGCATAAGCCTAACAGCGTTTGGATGCACCTTCTCAGCTGGTGTTAAGCCAGCACTTGTAGCGGTCCACCCGCTTGGCGCATACTTGTTGAAGTAAGCTTTAGCGATTTGGCTCCTAAAACTGTTCTCCACGCAGACGAACAAGACTGTTTTCAATTATCCTTCCCAGTCCAAGAGCCGCTTTTCGCCTTCTATTTTCTTTAGGTCTGTTATGTCCTGGGTTACCTCCATGGTTCCCAAGTATTTGCCATCCTTATTTCTTATGGCGAAGTAGTTTATGTAGATTAGGCGGCCGCCTTTCTGAATCCAGAAATCCGCCCTGTCTTTTTCGCCCTTCTTGAAGGCTTCTAGGATTCTGTTGACCACGTGAATGCTTTTCTGAGGGTGGCAGAGTTGCACTTTTCTGCCTATAACTGCTTTTGTTCTCACGAAAACGCGTTTTTCAGCCTTGTTGAAGTACTTGACGACGTCATCCTTATCTACGAAGGTTATGTCCACGGGCAACGTGTTTAAAATAGCCTCCACTTCCTCCATTGTTAGTGTTCCGGTTTCAAACCGTAATATGCCTTCTGGTACGGGTTTCTCCTCAGCTTTCGGTTTTTTAAGCTCTTCAACAGGCTTGACTATTAAGTGTTGTGGTGTGAAGCAGCAGTACCCAATTTCGTCAAAATCTCTCAGCATGCTCACCCATTCTTGTTCTGTGATAACGCGCAGAGCCATCGGGAACAAGACGTTGTTCTCCTTGTAAATGTGGCTGTTAAGCGTATCGCCTATAGCCTTTACCAATTCGCCAAGCTGTCTCTTAAAATCTGAAAAGCCCATTTTTACAGCATTTTCAATTAAGGCTTTGAGCCTCTTCTTCTTTTCCCTAAGCTGGTTATGCTCCATCCACATTATTGCCGGAGGCTCTCTTATTCCGTGTTTTTCTAAAACTGGGAAGAGCGCGTTTTCCTCCCTCAAATAGTGCTTTTCAGCGTCTAAAAGCTCATCTACAACATGCTTTAGCTGCGATAACTCTTCAGCCACCGCATCTAGGTTTTCTGCTTTTTGAACTTTTTCAGCTAAAACGCCGAGCTTTTCGGCGATTTGCTGAATCATTTTATGCTCTTCAATAAGAATGTTTATTGGAGTGTCTGAGACAACCTCAACCCTCTGCTTTTCCAAGGCCTCCTTGAAAATTGCCAAGTGCACGTCGCAAAGCCTTTGAACCTCCTCTCTCGATACGCCCTCGCTTACAAGCTCCTGTTCGATTTTGGCTATCTCAAGCGGGCTTATGCCCTCAAGAAACTGTCTAAAACGCTCCTTAACCTGTTCTGGAGGAGCGCCGGCATGTAACTGCTTCAAAACCTCTTTTAAAGCCTTCTTACGCTCTTCTTCCATCACTCCACCCATTTTAGGCGCCCTCCTCAAAAATTCCCTCAGAACTCATTGCAAAACCATTTAAGTCTTCTTCTTTTCTTTGCGGGTTTTCGTGAGCTTAGTGATGGGGAGTGGGAGCTTATTAGGTCTTTTCTTCCTCCTAAGGCTAGGACTGGTAGGCCTAGGGTTGATGATAGGCGGGTATTAAATGGTATTTTGTATGTGCTTATTACTGTAGGTGGATGGATATGCCTTCTAGGTATGGGCATTACTCAACGGCCTTTAGGAGGCTTAAGAGGTGGATGGAGCTAAGCGTATGGAAGCGAATACTCGACTCATTAATATCTAAGACTCTATGGGTAGGTTGAGCCTTGATAGGGTTGCTGTTGATAG
>Ga0209080_1000049_pt1 | contig 91494 bp, 86 predicted proteins | sample JNZ110809AmetaG_FD_184123 | JGI IMG/M metagenome (GOLD analysis project Ga0209080, IMG submission 184123) | Hot spring microbial communities from Jinze hot spring, China to study Microbial Dark Matter (Phase II) - JNZ 110809A (SPAdes) (version 3) ...
ATGAGTATTAATATGCTCATCAAGAATACAAAGAATAGAAATGAGTGCTCCATAGAATGCTGAATTCTTTCTAAAGCTGAAAATATTTTTATCAATAGATTTTCTATATATTTCTCGAATTCAAGAAACTTTTTAGATATTGTCATCATATATTCTATAGTTTTTAATTCAATAATGATAAAAGGTATGTCTATATGAGCTAGATTCTGTAGAACTTTTGTAACACTATTCGATAATCTTCTTGAGATTGCTTCTGTTTTCTGCTTATTCTTAAGAAGTTTCTCAGAGAGTGTATTGAAGATTTTGTCGATATTCGTACCAAGGGTACGTATTAGATATCTACTTAATTCATGTACTTTGTAGAAAGCTTTAGATTTTATACAATATGTTTTAACCACAAATAGCGTAGTTATGACAATGATTGTTAGTGTTTCTAAAACTGTTAACGAGTCTCTAGTTACTAAAAATAATGATGTAGCGATATAGTATAACATAATGTTTAGTGATACTATATCCAACAATGTGTTGATCTTTCTCCCGTTTTTCTCATTCATGATTAAGAACACTATAGATAACATTACATAAGCAACCAAGCCTATGAAATCTTTAGCGTGTTGAATGAAGTAAAATGCTGTTATCGCTATCGAGACTATGGATACTGTAGAAACTATCTCAACCCTATGTGTATATATCATGCGTTCTACAGCTATTGTAAACAATACAACAATAGATATCTTAAACCCTGCTTCTATAGCTACATAGCTTCTGACTAAGAGACCCATTGTTGTTGCAAATAACGCTACAGCAACTAGATACATCTTCATGTAGTTTATGATCGAGTACATAACTTTATCATGTTCGTTTATCGACATGGATATCAGCTTCTTATATTATGTCTAATGAGATTATATAGCATATAGATTAGTGCTACAAACATAGTCATAGATATTATCAGTAGATAGGAAAGTTTTCTAAGCAACATAAGCTCAGTATATCTCATACAGTTCAATATATATATAGTGAAGGTGAATATGAAAGAGGATATCGAGATCATTAATGTGTATTTCTGTAGCTGAAGAGCATCACCTAACCCCAAACGTGTCATCATTGGTTCTCTGCGATCCATGTGGGCCTTGAAATAGATTATGTTATACACGATGGATAGTGAGACCTTAACTGCTGCTATAACTAAAACAACTACATATATCCATGAATACGTAATGTTATGCGAAATCGCAGAAAACATAAACACTTTAGCTAAGAATCCTATAGAAGGTGGCATCCCTAGAACAGCCATAATCGATAGTAATGTAGCAAGAGATTCTGTAGGGCTAATCCTGTATATATATCCAAGCCTTCTAATATCTCTCTCATGAGCTACAAGTTCTATGAATCCAGAATCCATAAACATCGATACCTTGTATATTGCGTGAGCAACAGTATACAGAGTTGATGCTTCTATAAACAATATGTCACCAGACATCACATATAGAGCTATTAGAACAGCTATTATAGATGTTTCAGATGTAGTGCTATAGGCTAAAAGTCTTTTGATATCGCGTTGTAAAGATGCTTGCATAGCTCCATAAAGAGTTGTCAAAAGTCCAGAGAACAAGACTATAGAACTAAATAATGCTCTATCTATGGAGTAGAAACTCAGCATATATAGAGCGTATATCCCCATCTTAACCATGAGTCCTGATAGAATTGCTGAAGCTGGTGATGGAGCTACTGAATGAGCATCTGGTAGCCAGAAATGTAAAGGAAATATAGCTGCTTTTGCAAAAAAACCAAAAAGAATTAGTATAAGCACGATAGGATCTGTAATAAATAGTGATAGACTTTTCAAAGGTGTTGTAAATGCTTCTGTTAAACCTGTAATAGCTAGAAGTATGAAGAGAGATATATCGGTTGGAACCATAGAGAACAATAGATACTTTATTGCGGCTGCCATAGAGATTGTATCACCTTTATAGATATAGTCATAAGCTATCAACAAGAACCCCAGCAATTCACCTAATAACCAAAATGTGACAAGTTCTATTAAATTTCTCGATATGAAGGTAAACAATATTGATAGAAGAAGTAGATCGATAATAGGTACAAGTGTTAGTGTTCCATATTTTGATCTCGAATAACTAGTTGTATAGAGAGCAAGAACAACACCTATAACTATGGATGTAGCTACAAGCATGCTATTGAATAGATCTTCTCTCCATAGATTTATTGAAAGAGATAGGAAGCTCAATATTCTGAGAATAGATCCATATATAATTCTTCTCGCCATAAATAGATTACCTATGAGCATCAGCGTCATAGGCACTACGAACCTCATTACTATTGAGTCAATCATTTATTGCACCTCTTAGCTACATCAATTCTCTTAATGTATAACTTTTAACTCTATAGTCTAGCTATCTGAAAACACTATATCTATGTATCTTTTGCTATCCATAACCATATATCCATATGATACGAAAATATCTCTCACATAATTATGTGCCGTGAGAAAAATACCTAAAACAATAGTTACTATTACTAAGATAATCAATATAGTCAAAGGTAGCACAAGTTCTCTAGAAACACCATTATTATTGATACATACAGACGAATCTGAAGCTCTAGGTAAGTATCTGATAATCATCCTCATATATCCTAGTGCACAAAGACCTGTTGATATAAGAACTATAGCAGTTCCCTGAGGAAACCCTGCTTTAACGAACCCCATAGCTAGATATGTTTTGCTCCAAAAACCTGGTAGAAGAGGTATTATTCCAAAGAGATTCAATAAACCTATAACTAGAGCTATGTATGGAATAATTATCATTGATCTATTACTACACTTACCTCTGGCTACACGTTTTATAGTTGCAGCACTAAATATTATAGACATATCTCCTAACCCATTTGAAATCAAATGTAGAATGACTCCACCAATTGCTTCACCAATACCTATCGTTACACCAAGTAAAGATAAACTGAATTGAGATATAGAGCTATATGCCACTAATTTACGTATACTATTCTGTCTAGATACAAAAGCTGCTGAAACTATTGTAGACATTCCGCCGATAATCATGAGCAAAATTAGGAGAGTATTTCTAAAATCTTTAACAAGAGTATCTATACCGAATATCGTGTAATAGAATCTAATTAAACCATAGATACCGATTATATCAGCTGATGCCGTGAAGATGGCTATAGCTGGTAGAGGTGCAACTTTATATACTTCTGGAAGCCAGAAATGGTTAGGCATTATACCAGATTTAAAAAGAAAAACCCATGTAGCTAATGCTAATACAATCTTGGAGATGAAAACTATATCTCCATAAACATTACCAGAGAAAACAACCTCTGCTTCTATATTAGAAGCTTTTAGAGCTATATCAGCCATATTTAGTGTTCCATAAGAACCATAAACCATAAATGTAACTAGAAGTAGAAATGATGTAACAATAGTTCCACTAATACCATAGATTATTGCTGCTCTAATAGCTTTTGGATTATCTTTATGGATACTAGTTACAGCGTAGGACGATATAGCTACAAGCTCTATAGATACATAGAGATTAAATATGTCTCCTGTAAAGAGAGATCCAACCACACCTGAAGTAAGTAGAAATGCTAGAACATAGTATAGAGCCTTTACATTTGGTTCTATGAATTGAATTGAAAACAAGAGCGATAGAAGTAATGCAAAAGAGGCTAGCAGAGCTAATATACAGCTAATACCATCTACTACATAGATTACGCCCAACGGTGGTGGAAATCCACCAAATCTATAAACTAGTAAACCTATGGAATTTACGTACATGAAGATCTTTATATTGAGTAGCAAACCAATTAATGCTAAAGTAGCTGCTATTAAATCAATTAATCTTTCTCTAACTGAAATCGTGTGCAGAAGAGCAATAATTACTGATGAAATCAGGTATAGGAGCGATATAACCCCTACCTCAATAGCCATAGCCATAGCTCTTCACTCAAATATTTTCTTTATAATGTTCTCAAGATCTCCAACAATAATTTTCTTCACTTCACTAAGATCTTCAGATTTTGGAGTAAGCCAATGTATATATAGATTCCCTCTATTACTATCAATATGTATTACTATTGTTCCTGGAGTATTTGTGATTGTTGATGCCAAGAAAGCTATACCATAGCTAGATCTAAGATCAATAGGTATCTTTACTACCTTAGGTTCGAGTTTTACCTTTCTGCTAAATACTATTTTAGCTATCTCTATATGTTCTTTAAGCTCTATGACGATGAATCTTAGCAAGTATTTGAAGAGATAGAGTAGCCTAGCTATATCATTAATATTCAGCTCTCTTTCGATAAGCTTTGCTTCAGTAGCTATAGCTACAGTAATTGAAAGTACTAGTCCTGAAATGATAGTCAATTCTGTAGCAAATCCTGTAAATACTATGTATAGAATGAACACAAAGATAGAGATAACAATCTTATTCCATATCCTCTTCATCTTCTTTCTCCTTAAGAGAAACCCTTATATCGTCTGTTCCAAAATAACTATAGTATAGCACGGATAATCCAAGGAGAAATATCGTGATAGAGAGACCTATAACTATAGCTGTTAAGACAAATGCTTGAGGAAGTGGATCTACAGCAGAAGATACTACAACACCTAGATCCTCTGGATTCTGAGGCTTTATACTAATTATTGGAGGTGAAGGATAGCCTCTTTCGACAACTCTATAACCAAGCGATATAGCAAGAATATTTATAGAATCAGAGAATATAACGAGCGACATAATTTTCTTCAATACAGAATGTCTAGCAAATATACCATAAGACGCCACAACTATATTGACCACAAATGCTACTACGGCGATTGTGAAAATCATGGATAGAAGTTCTTGCGTCAATTGATATCCTCCTTCAACTTGTCTATGGCATGTCTTTTTTCTCTATACATAACAAAGAGTATCAATACATATGAGAATGCTGTAGCTACTGCTGCAAATTCAAATAAATTGAAGAGAAATATCGATCCCGCTAAAGGAGTATTTAGAAACATATTTGGCATAGAGAATTGTGAGTCAGTTTTTACTTGATTCTGCATGATATATGCCCAAGTATTAGTTATTAACAATGTGAATAGAGGTAGCAAAGCTGTGAATAGTATGAGCAATAAAGATACTAACCGTATTCCTAGAAGAAATTTAGTTGATAAACCTATTCTATGTAGAACATCTAGAGAGAAAACGATTATGCTTAAAGCTATAGCTGTAGCTATAACAGCTCCCGCTTGAAACCCTCCTCCAGGTGTTAAATGACCGTGAACAGCTAGCGATAAAGCAATTACTATAGTAACTAGTACTATCAATTGTGTAGAGATTTTGATGGTAAACGGCATTACACGATTCTTCACCTTTTCTTTATGAACATCACGAAACAGAAGTGAAACACCTACAACAGCAGCAAAAAGCACCATTGTTTCAAATACTGTATCTATACCTCTGTAATCCCATATAATAGCTGAAACAGCATTTAATGAATATGAAGTTAGTGTTTGATTCCATGGATTATAGGTATTGATTAAAATGTTTTGAGCAAGCTTCCTCAACTCTCTAGCTGGTAGAATACCTAAATGTCCTACACTAAGAGCTACTCCAAGAGATATCGCGAAAATCCCTAGCGATATCGCTACAACCAGATTTCTCATCCTTCTACTAACCTTAGTCATTCTTCATACCTCTTGGTCTTTCTCAACACAATTATCAATACAACCGGTAAAATGACTGTAGATATAGGGATGTAGACTAGAGCTATATCAGGAGCCATAAGTACATAGTATATGATTGTATAGCATACACCTAGAAGAGATAAGTAAACTACAGCCGTCAAAAGATCTTTTTCGACAACAGTTAGATATGCTGCGACTACCGAGAAAAACGAAGCTATTAATACAACTAAGAGAGGCAGTATCATCTATACTCCCTCTCTGTAGCTTCAGCCTCATCATCTTCTATCTCTCTGTATCTAGACATATATGCTGCCCTCATAAGAGCTTGACTACCTGCTGGTGCTACCAGTAGTATCAGTATGGCTGAAACAATACATAGTGATGCTAGATACACTCTCTCCCAACCCATTTCGATCTGAGCTAGAGCAACTAGAGCTAAACCAATCAAAGGAACTACAGTTCCACCTATAGCTGAAGCTGTAGCTGCATGAATTCTTGAAAAAAGTTAGGTAATCTGAGTACACCTATAGCTCCAGTAAGCTCAAAGAATCCTCCGATAAGTAAAAGAACAATACCTACAAGCTCAACTGCTTCTACAAATAGCTGTAGCATCTATATCAACCCATATCTCTATGTCTCAAAGCTCTAGATATACATACATCTAGAGCGTAAGCCCAAAGAGCTATGAGCATCATAGGTGTAGCTACTAAAGGTCTATTTACATAGAAAGCTATCAACGCCATAAATACAGTAAGATCATAACTTAAAGCATCTACAGCAACAATTCTATCAAATATAGTTGGTCCTCTAACAATTCTAATTAAAAACATTATAGCAGAAAAAAGATAGACTATCAATATGAACTCGACTACATATTCTGTAAAGCTCATAACCTATACCAGAGACTTCCTACATATAATCAACTTTTAAAAATATATGAAAATCTTTATAGACTAATGTCTATACCATTCCACAGTACAGATGCTCTAGAGTTAAAGCAGTAGTAAAGTTGTAAATACATTGATGAAAACATTGAAATTATTGAATAAACTCTTAGCGAGATTAACTAAGGTAGTGAGGCTACTGGAGAATTAGAATAAGTCTCGAGACCTTAAGTACATACACTACAAAAGCTTTGTTTATGGATAAAGCCAATTAAATAGCATAGGTATTACAAAAGTATTTTCTGTGTAATATTATTTTCAGCTAACTCTCTCTGGATATAATTCAGCGTAAGGATGTATAACTAGGTTTCGCACTAGATATATTTACCACAGGATGATTATCATGGTATTACAAAAACTTGAAAGTTCCGCTATTGAAGAGTATTTGAGTAGTTATGAATGGGCTGTAAAAGATAATGCTAATGTACCTAAAGCTGTAACCGGTTTGCTGAGCCATGTCCTAGGTTCAGCTCTCTATGAGGAGACACTAAGGCTTCTGCCAATGGATTCGCTTAGGCTTCATGAAGATGGATGGATCTATATATATAAGATTAGAGATGGATCTATAGTTAAGCCTTATTGTGGTGGAATAGACTCTAAACCTATTGTGGAAAGAGGTCTCAAAACCCCTACGGTTGCTTCTAGACCACCAAGGCACCTAGATTCTGCTGTAGATCAAGTTATGAATGCTGCCTACATCTTTAGCCAGGAGAGAACAGGTGCTATAGGTCTTTATGGAATTGATGTAACTCTAGCTCCATTCATAAGAAGAGACAAACTCGACTATAGAGCTGTTAAACAAAACATTCAGCGCTTTATCTTCAACATGAACTACCCATTAAAAGCTGGACAAAGTCCTTTCTCAAATGTTGTTTTCGCTATAAGCAACAAGTTCTATAGAAGCCAGCCAGTACCTTTACCGGAACAAAAGTTTAGGTTCGTTCTAGATACTTATGAGAACTATATCGATGAAGCTGAAATAGTCTTGAAGGCATTTACAGAAGTGTTTGTTGAAGGAGATGCCCTACATCAGCCATTCACATTCCCTATACCTACAGCGATAATGAATAACGATATGGAGAAGATACTTAATAGCAATGAGGATCTAGGGAAAAGCTTCTGGGGTATGGTTGCCAAAGTCGGGCAGATGTATTTCCTAAACGGCTATCGCCACAAAGCTGAAGACTTATTCAGTTTCTGCTGTAGATTGTTGAGCGATATGGGTAGAGTTAGAGAGATTCTACATCAAGCTAAAGGTATGTGGGATATGCCTCCGTCAGTTGGATCCATAAATGTTGTTGTAATTAATTTACCGAGACTAGCTATGATCGCTAGAATATCAGATGAGAGAAGAATGTTCGATAAACTTGATGAACTGCTAGAGATTGGCAGAGAAACACTTATGTGGTTTAGAGCTAGATACCAAAAACTATTTGCGGAAGGCATGTATCCAATGACTAAAGAATACATAGATCCTACAGATCCATTCAAATTCTACTACAACACAATCGGTGTTATAGGTATGGCCGAATATGCATCTGTAATGATGGGGAACCCATTTCTCTGGCTAAAGATGCAGCCTTCTGATATACCCAAGGTTGTTAAGCTATATAGCGATATACTTAGATACATAAGCAAGAGGCTTCAAGAGTTTGAAGAAGAAGATGAAGTGCTATATAATGTTGAAGAAGTACCGGGAGAAACACTAGGAGTCAAACTTGCTTGGAAAGATGTATCTTTTGCTAAAGAGCTCACCAGATCTGAAGATCTCTCTATCTATATACCTGTTGGTGAAGTTGATGGAAGAAAGAACCCCTTCTATACAAATCAGCTTACACCACCCTACACAACTCTACACCTCAGGCATCAGCTAGAGATAGAATCACAATGCCAGAAACTCTTTACAGGTGGCGTAATTAAACACGTGTTCGTGGATAAAGAACTTTCACTAGAGACTGTAGCTAGATTTGTTACAAGAACTCTTAGAGAAACAGACATAGTCTATATGTCTATAACACCTACGGTAGCTGTATGTCCTTCATGCGGACATAGATCGATAGGTAGAGTAACCAGATGCTCAAATTGTGGAGCACCTATGGATTTGTGGAGCAGGATAGTGGGGTATTATAGACCAGTTAAAGCATGGAACAGCGGAAGAGCTGCAGAATTTAATTTAAGAAGAGATCTATCAAGAGAAGTAGAGGAACTCGCTATATAGATTACGTGAAACTGTAGCTCTTCTCCTACCTGATCTACAAACCATATATATTTGTTCTCTGGATATACTACACGGGTACCTAAATGACTAAGGTTGTTGCAGCTATCCCTGCTGGTGGAGAAGGAACTAGGCTTAGACCTTATACAGAGGTTATCCCTAAGCCTATGATACCTATAGGAATTGAGGAAAAACCTGTCCTTGAATATGTTATTAAATGGTTGAAGAAGTTCGGTATAGATGATATAGTTCTTCTTGTTGGATATAGATGGAAACAAATAAGAAACTATTTTGGTGATGGATCTAGATTTGGTGTAAACATTAGGTACAGTATAGATAACGATAATTATAGAGGTACAGGTGGAGCGCTACTGAACGCCTTTAAGAATGGGTTTTTCGATAGCGATATAGTTTTGGTATGGTATGGAGATATAATTGCTCCCATAGATGTATCTAGCCTAATTGCTAAACATATTGAAAGAAAAGCTGATATCGTTATTGTTTTAGCTAATAGATACAAAGTTCCCGTAGGTGTTGCTAAAGTTGATAAAGATAAGGTTATAGGGTTTGAGGAAAAACCTTGGATAAACCTGTATGTATCTCTAGCTATACTAACCATTACGCCACAATTGTTGACATATGCTGAAGACCATTTAGGAACATCATTCGATATTATGGGGGACCTCATACCGTGGATGGTGAGTAGAGGGTTCAATGTTATTGCATACGAGTACCATGGTTCGTGGTACGACATAGGTGGTGTAGAACAGTATAAGAAGTTGTGTCTCGATGATGTAAAGATCTTTGTTCAGGAGTAGAGTCTTGGATAAGATACTTGTTTTTACATATACAGCTGGCTATAGACATAGCTATATAACTACTGCTATAGAAGTTTTAACCAGATTGGGAGAGAAAACAAATCTTTTTGAGGTTTATGCTACAGAAGATTTAGAAGAATTCACAAATACTACATTAAATAGTTCAAAAGCAGTTCTTTTCCTAACCTCAGGCGATATACCTTTTTCTGAAGAACAGAAGAATCTATTGATAGAATTTGTTGAAAGTGGTGGAGGATTTATTGGTATACATAACGCAGCAGATACTCTATACAGTTATCCTCGATATGGTGAAATGATTGGAGGATACTTTCATTCACATCCATGGAAACAAGAAGCTGTATTCATCGTGGAAGACACTAATCATCCTGCAACGAAACACTTACCCAAGAGATTTAAAGCATACGAAGAGATATATGTCTTTAGAAACTGGATAGGTAGAAATAGAGCAAGAGTCTTGATAAGCCTGGATACATCTTCCGTAGACTTGTCTATTTCATCAAAAGATGTTAGAGACTACCCCATGTCTTGGTGCCATAGCTATGGAGATGGTAGAGTATTCTACACAGCTTTTGGTCATCAAGTTAAGAGATGGAGAGAAGAGTGGTTTCAAAATCATATCTTAGGAGGTATAGTGTGGGTCTTAGATAAAGAGCTTTTAGATCGCCAGACGTATAGAGGCTAGATATTTATAGCGATAGATATAGGTATGTTCTTCAAAGCCTGTTTTATTTAAATAATGGAGGTGACAGCTCTTCACTATATAGAGAACCATACCATATCTATTCTTAAAGATGCTTTGTCTTACCTTCCGAAAATCTGGGTATCGAGTCTTTCTCAACACTTTCCTCAAAATTCTAGACCTATTGTTTTGATTATTAAAATGACATCTTTATGTAGAAGCCATGATAATGGTGTTCATGATTCTTATATTTATGAAGAAGAGTTTGGTTAATTGCGGAGAGATTAAGATAGCTAGACTAACAACAGATGATTCTAGATAAAGCTAGATACGTGATATGCCTACTAATATCTAGAAACTGTTTATGGGGAGAACTATGTAAAAGAAAAGCAATCCTCAGACTATGGATAGAGATTATTGATATAGATAATAGGAAACAGATCAACATGATGTTCAAAGTGAATGAATATAAACAACTCTTTTCTACAATCTTCCAAAAACCCTATACTATATAGAGAGCTAGGTTCTTCTAATTCCTTTGAGTTAATAGTAAATTGTTTTTAGCGGAAGCCTCAGTTTGGGCTATCTCTCTAACGTTATAGCTCATACCTCATCAAAGATGTAGATATATAATCTTAGCATAAGCTTAACTTCTTTGATCAAATACTCGAACACTAAGGACACATTATCTAGAGCTACATAGGTATATCCATCTACTGAACAACATGTACAAGTATCTGAACAAACATAGTTCAAGGTCTAAATTGAAAACCACTACAAGAGTAAGATAAAGATCGGGTGTGAATTTTGAGTGTAGAAAATAGATCTACAGTATTAGCAACAATAGCCTTAATATTAGGTATATCGCTAGCTCTAACACCATATCTACTGTATATATATAGAGAAAAAACATATACACAAACACATACCGCTACTATTGTAACTCTAACAAAAACGCCAGTAATTACAGAAAAACATGAACACATAGATAACAGATTCAAGGATATCTTAGAGCATCTACTTCAAGCAAAAAGCTTATACAATATTGATCAATCGCTATATCAAATGCTATTCAGAAGACGTGATACAGCATTAGCAAAACTTATGATACCAAAGTCAGAGGTATCTGAAACAAGGGTATCTGAAACAAATGTACAGGTTGTTGGTGTTGATGAACCTGATATTGTTAAAACGAATGGTAAGCTCATAGCTGTTGCAAGTGGTTCTAGTATCTATGTAGTTGATGCCATAGGTAGGAAAGTTCTAAGTATACTTAACTTCACAGGAGAAGTAGCAGGACTATTCCTTTATGGTGATACCCTAGCTACTGTAGTACAGCACTACACGATTATGCCATTTATACCATTAGAAGTAGGTGTAGGAAGCAATCTCAGAGCTTTAGTATCTCCAGGAACAGTAAACACAAGTGTATTCGTTATAGATCTTACTGATGCTGTAAACCCAAGGATAAAACTAAGCTTAGAGATTACGGGAGACTTCTTAGATGCACGGAGAATAGATAACTACGTATACCTAGTGCTAACTCAAGCTCTAGACCCTAATTTCATCAGTAAATCCACACTAATTCTGCCTTTCGTAAATAGTGAACCCTTGAACCCAGAGAATATCCACATAATAGATCAAGCACCAACAAGCTACGTAAACATAGCTGTAGTAGATCTAGTGAACTCAACATATAATGTTGAATCCTTCTTAGTGAGTAGAGGAAGTAGGATATACATGATCCCTGGAAAACTATACATAGTATCAGACGAAATCCCGCACCGCTTAGTAATTGAAAAAGTGTTGGAGAAAGCCTTGATCTTGCTTCCCGAAGAAATAACGAAAAAGATATCCGAATACATGGTCTCTAAGGAAATAGATAGAGCATACCAAACACTTATCGAAAGCATTAGTGCTCTTGATGAACAAGAGATTAGAAAGCTCGTAGATGAGATAAATAAGGAGTTATCAACCATAGATGTCGAATTAACTAGAGTATATGTATTCAATGTGCAGGAATTCTCTATTAGGTTAGCGAACTACTTCAAGGTTCCTGGGAGATTGCTGGATCAATTCGCTATAGAGGAGGTAAACAACATAACGATTCTAGCAACTACAGTCTCTAATTTAAAGCCTAAACTATATGTCGATAAGATATATTACCAATACACAGATAATACAACAGAAGTTAAAATACAGGTAGATGAGTGTAGCAACTCAATATGTACACAGAAAACGATAACGATTACGAGACCTAGAGTTGAAGAAAAACAGAGAGAACCCTCATACTACATAGGTTTAACGTACGAGTCTAGCTCAGAATCAGAAAACAATGTCTATATATATGATGCAAATACATACAAACTTTTAGGAAAACTTGAAGGACTCGCAAAAAGTGAAAGAATATATTCAGCTAGAGTTGTTAAAAACATACTATTCCTTGTAACATTTAGAAACATAGACCCCCTCTTCGCTATAGATATCAGTGACCCAACTAACCCAAAGGTGCTAGGCTTCCTAAAGATACCTGGATTCAGTGAATACCTACATCCATTACCAAACAATACGTTGCTAGGAATAGGCATAGAAGGTTCCAGCCTTAAGATATCTCTATTCGATGTCAGTAACTCTACGAATATGAAGGAGGTATCCAAGATCTACATCAGAGATAGTTATAGCGAAGTCTTGCACAATCACAGAGCTGTTACACTAGATATAGAGTTTGGTAGAGTATACATGCCGGTAATGATATTCTGGCAACAAGAAGGCATAGCCGTAATACAGATTAAAAACAACTCAATATATCTAACAACAATACTAATGCATCAAGGCTCTAGAAGAGCTATATACATAGGCAACGAGCTCTACACAGTATCACTAAATAGCATAAAGATATACGACTACCAAACATTAGAAGAACTATATAAAATACCACTAACTAGATAACGATATAGATCTCAACCACAAACCTACTAATAACACAATACTATTTTTCTACAAACATGTTCTCTTAGCAAATCTAGAACTCTATTGATAGGTGGCTCAAATTCTATTCTTAAGCTTTTAATGGTGGTATCATCAACTCCAGGATGGATAACTATGTGAAGGGGTTTACGTATTTCACGGTAGAGTGGTGAAAGTATGTAGATCCCTTTAACACAATCTCTAACTATATAAATGTTAGCTATATATGCAAGAGCATCTGGACCATATGTATCGAAACTTCTTACATCAATGTAAATGTTTTCGTGAGGTCGTTAATTAAGATAGATATTGAAATCCCGAGCCACGTAGCAGTTTTCACACCCACCTACTACCACATCTTCGAGAACCTCAATTTTAAGATTTTTATATAGATCACATAAATTGTACACAAAATTCACGTTAAGCTCCATATCTAAAGAAAATAATATACATACATTTTTGTGTAGCCGATATCAACCACATTCAATATGTTTTCAGGATACGATTGTGAGAGAAGTTAAAGGCATTATACTGTGTGGCGGGCCCGAGGGGATTTGAACCCCTGACCACCGGCTTAGAAGGCCGGCGCTCTATCCTGGCTGAGCTACGGGCCCATTGTGTGGCGGCTGTGTGTTTTATTTGTGTGGTTGGGGTTTTTTAGCTTTGTTTCTCTAGATATTGTTTTATTCTGTTTCTCAGCATTTCTTCTGCTCTATTTGTTTCTAGATCTATTATGCCTGTTATGTGGTCTCTTTTTCCTCCTGCTTTTATTGGTATTTCTTTTGATATTTGTTCTATTAGTTGTTTTGCATCTACTTTTTGTACCGCTTCTTTTCCTAGAGATATCTCTATGTATGTTTTGTTGTTCTGAGGTATAAGTCCTATAAAGAGGAGCTCTGGTTCCTGTTCTATTGCTTTTAATGCTATCTCTTTTAGTAGCTCTTTATCCTCTACATCTACCCGATGTATGTAGAGCTTTACTTTATCGAGAGACTCTAGTCTGTTCTTTATTGCGTTAAGTGTTTCATTTATGTATAGAGATCTATATGTTTTGAGCATACTCTTTATATCATTTAACTCTTTCACAAAACTTGGAATCCTTTTATCTACTTCTGCTGACGATACATTTAAAGCTTTAGCTATATTCTGAAGCTTGTTCTCAAGATCATGAGCATAGAGAGGTACAGCTGTTGCTACAGTATACTCAAATCTTACAATACCGTCGGCTATCTTTTCAACATTTACAATCTTTATTGCTCCTACCTCACTCGTATTCTTGACATGTGTACCAAAGCATGCCTGAGCATCCCATCCAGGTATCTCTACAACTCTTATTGTTGGTGTCATAGGTACTCCTCCCTGGTATAGAGTAAAACCGTAGAGTTTTTCGGCATCATTTCTGGGTAAGAACTGTATCCTTACATCTATAGCATTATCAACAATATTGTTAGCCAGCTCCTCGATCTTAGTTATTTCTTCATCTGTAAGCATTTTGTAGTGAGTTACATCTAATCTAGCCTTTAGTTCTGTTTTTTCAGCACCTGCTTGCCATACATGATCTCCTAAGACCCTCCTTATGGCTCCTAACAGTATATGGGTAGCTGTATGGTGCCTCATTCTCCTGTATCTCGCAACCCAATCTATCTCTCCTTCAACTTCTACACCATCACTCAAACCCTCAGTTGAATCAACAACGTGAACAACAACATCATTTACCTTCTTAGTATCTAGAACCTTAAGCGCCTTTCCATCTATATAGAGATAACCTCTATCACCAAGCTGTCCTCCTCCCTCAGGATAGAAAGCAGATCTATCTAAAACAACATATTTTTCATAAACACCTAGAACTCTAGCCTTAAATCTTCTGACATACTGATCAATATGGAATAGATGTTCTGTTGAAGAATATCTTGAAGCCCATTCAACAACATCCTTTGGGAGTCTAACTTCTTCAACTTCCTTCAAGATCTTTGGTCTACTATGTCTAGATGCAACTATCGAATAGAAGTTTTCTGGAACCTCAACCTCTTTTCCATATCTTTTCTCAATTTCTTCGACAAGGATCTCTGGAGGTATTCCATGCGAATCATATATCTCAACCAATTCATCAATACCTGGAGGTCTTGATGAAAATTTTGATACTATTGCTGATACTCTAGATAGTACTCCTCTATATCTTTCTTCTTCTAGTTCAACCATCTCTAAAACTCTGTCTCTCGCTCTAGCCATATTTGGATACATATCGCTCCAATAGCTTAGCTGTCTAGCTATAAGTTCAGCTAGTTTAATCTCTTTATTCAATTTATTCAATTTCCTCAGAGTTCTTCTAATCACTAATCTCGCTAGATAACCCTCACCACTATTTGAAGGAACAATACCATCTGACAGCATAAGGGCTATAGTTTTGGTATGATCAAGAATAGCATAGAGATCAAATACTTTTACTAACTGTTCCTCAACATCTTTTGCAGATATTCCAAGTCTTTGGGCAACAATTGTATATAGAGTATCTCTAGATACACTCTTTGCTTTCGAGAGATTCAGAAGAGTCGCCATGAGTATATCTCTCTTTGGTTCAGGTAGAGACAGAACCTTATGGAACTCTGATAGAAGTTCTCCATAGACTGCATGAAAAGCTGTTGGTGTTTTCTGTAGAAACCAAGCTATCCTCTCTATACCGTATCCAGTATCAACAATCTTTAGAGGGAGCTCTTCATAATCATTACCAGTTGCTTTATACATCATAAAGACTAGTGTAGCAAGCTCTAGACCTCCTACTGATACCTCGAAACATGGTCCTGCATTACCTCCTCCTTCCCACCACGATTCCTTAAACGTTACCTCATCTTCTGGTATACCGAGTTCTTCAACAAAGAATTCATAAGCATACTCAACCGTTTCATCTGTCCAATAAACAAACTTATCCTTATAATTGAATGCATGATGACCGCCCATTATGAAATTCGTTAGATGTCTACCAAAGGTATGACCTATAGAATCTATATCCTCTAACCTTATACAGGGTTGTGCAATAACTAATGGATTGGCTGGTGGAGGTACAAGACCTGATGTTACATGCGGCTGAAACACAACTATGCTTGCTATAGTTAGATATAGATCCTCTCTCCATCTAGCTACAACAGGTTTAGGCTCAATAACCTCATGACCACGTTTTTTGAAGAACTCTAGGAATAAGTTCCTAACCTCTTTATAGCTCGACCTCTTCTTGCTTGAGATATTTAGGAATGTATAGTCTGTACAAGGAAAATCTCCACAGTCATCTCTTACCATAGTACTCCAGAAATAAGATTTACAGTAATTGCACTCCTGTCTAAGATGTCCTCTACTACTGAAGAGCCTTACTCTAAAAACTGATGTATCAGCTATACTCATCATTATACCTTTACAGAGCTATAGCAATTAATAAAAACCACTTTATACTAATCCGGATTTCGACTCTATATACTTAACCGAAAAGCGCTGCCAATCCTTCAGCTAGCTGTTCTTCTGATACAGCCTCCTTCTTTTCCTCTTCTTCCTTCTTTTCAGCAGAAGGTTGTGCAGCTTGAGCTACTGGAGCAGTAGTAGCAGATGTTGTTGCTACTGGCGTCACAGGCATAGCCAAAGATGTTTTCAGCACATCATCTATGTTTATCTCCTTCACAGCTGCAACAAAAGATTTCAACCTTATATCATCTACAGCTATACCTGCTGCTTCAAGTACTCTTCTTAGACTATCTTCTGAAATCTCTTTTCTAGCGGAATGTAATAATAGTGTTGCATATACATACTCCATACGTTTTACACCTTGAGGTAGATCTACGGCTTGCCCTCTTATAAATCTAGATAACTCTATCCATTTGCAAGGGTTATTAAGTGTTTCCATCTAAAAAGGTTTAACTACAGCCTCTATACCTAAAGAGCTTTTAACATAAGAACTAAATATATGAGCATACTGGCTCCTATACCCATCAACAATAAGGAGTCTGGGTCTAGCTTCATCAACATAGTACACAAGCTCATTAAAATCAGCATGACCACTTAAACCCACTACCCATGATCCACCCAATCTGACAACAGTTTTACCGTACCTGCCTGTTACAAGCACATGTGAGATACCTTTTCTCCTCCTAAGGAAACTGTATCTAGATGTTAAAGCAAACTCTATATACCATCCACTCCTTATAATTTCTTCAGCTTCTCTCGATCCTTGATGAAAAACATCTGATGTTCCATAACCATGCCTATTGAGTACACAGTATATGTTCCACTGACTAGATGACAGAATGTATGGAGCGTCTATGCCCCATTGACGAAGCTTCAGCATAACATCATTTATCTTACCATGATAGGCATATATAGCTACAGGACCTTCTGTCAAAAGCTTTTTTAGTAGCTTAACGAACTCATTCATAATGGCGTCCTCGTTTTCTCTAACATATGATGGATCTCCATAAGTAGCATCAACAACAAGTGTATCGAGATCCTTAAGTATCTCTGTTCTTATACCTGGTGCTCTAAAGTCACCTGTATAACCAATGCAAACATCTTTAGTGTCTAGAACTACTTGAGCTGATCCAGGTATGTGATCTGCTTTAGCTACCGATAACTTGAGCCAACCATTCTGATCTATGTTCATGCTCTGTCCATAGTTTAATGCTATAGCCTTGTTCGTAGGAATAGTGTAACCCATGACCTTCAGTATATCGAGGGTTATTGGTGTAGCAATAACGTGTTTACAGTATATAGCGCTTTTATCGAGATCCACAATATGATCAGCATGTATATGTGTTATAAATCGAAATAAGCAGCCATCCTCATGACCATCAACACAAACACTATGTGGAAACAATATAGCGCCTCTCCTACCTATAGATACATCCATGACTTCAGCCCCAGCAAATCTCTATAGATTATTCTTTTAAGGTACTATCACAGCTATACAGCTTCACAATATATAGCTGTATCGTTAAATAAAGTCGTCTAAAACCCCATATTCACCTGAATACTCATCCAGTAGATCTTTATCATACCAGCTTACAGGAGGATTACCGTATCTTATAACAGGTTTATCGAGTCTTGAGAGAAGAACCACTCTACTGGGAACACTTTCAGAAACAATATTGTACCCTAATCTATTAGCTATCTCTATAGCTATCTCTCTAACCTCTTTATGGCTAGGCATATCATCTCTACTCAACCTCAATATTGATGTCCCTATATGCATATACGCTTTAATCTCTATAAAGGTTGGTTCAGCTATCTTCAGCAACTTCACCCACTCACTAACTGCTCTAAGATTCATATTGAAACTTCTAATCAATGTCAACCTAACAACTGTTGGAGATGAGAAGCTCGGTAAAACCTCTAAAGTCTCTAGGGTTCTCTTCCATAGATTTGGATAGACAGGGTTATTGAAGTATCTATAATTATCTTCATCAAATGCCTCTAGAGATACGTAGAGTTGTGTAGGTTCTGTACCCAAGTTGGCAAGTATCTCTGGCCTTATCCCTCTTGTGACTAGAAATGTTGTTAGATTCATTCTATGGAATTCCTCTATAAGCTCGCCAAGCCTTGGGTAAAGCGTTGCTTCACCAGTTAAGCTTATAGCTACATGCTTCGGATTCAGAGACTCTTCGTACATCTTCCTATCCACGTTAGGATACTTCTTATAGCCGCTCACAGTTCTCTTATGTTCTTTCACGACCATTTCTGCTATGAATCTAGGATCATCAACAGCCTCTATTGTTCTGAATCCATGATCTGAACCAGGTCTATATCTCCAGCAATGTAGACAGTAATTCCAACACCACAATACAGCTGGAGAAAACTGTATACATCTATGGGATTCTATACCATAGAATTTAGCCTTATAACAGAACATTTTTTCGGTAAGCGTCTTATGGATCCAGTAACACTTCTTTACAGCACTATGACTTCCCACAATATGGTACTTCTGTTTATGCAGAATATTTAAAACCTGATCATCTCTCTGATGAACAGCTACAGCGTTGTAGGTCATAAATATGCAGACCTTTACCTCTCACTTTGCGAATTCTACAAATAACATAAATTTTAGAGCTATAATAAATGTTGTGTAGGAGAGTGCTGAAGTATGAAAAAATGTGTTATTCTCTTCCACGGAGATTGCGATGGCGTTATTTCCGCTGGACTGTACATTAGAAGATTCTTGAGGGATCTATATCCAGGACAGGTAATACTGAGACACTCTCATCCATGGCGACTAGCACTAGATCTAAAGAAGATTCTCTCACAGCAAGATATAGATATCATAGTTCTAGTTGATCTAGCATTGAATATCGATGACCTATCACTATTGCTGGAAGCTGTTAAGAGAAGAATATCGATTATAGTTATAGATCACCACCAATCATCTGAAAAAGCGTTAGATGAGCTGAAGACTATAGGTAATACCAAGATATACTGGTCAACACTTCAGTCAACACCTCAAGTACTTGCCCAATCCGTTCTAAGAAATTTGAACAACTATGAACAGATGCTCGTTACCGTTGCTAATGTTTGTGAAGGTGGATCCACAGAAGATGAATATGTTAGGAGTATAGCTGATAAGGTTAAACTTGTTTTAGCTGTTGAACCTACAAATAACAACATCATCTATAACTCAATAGACAGTATAGTGAAGGGTGAAGAATTCTGGAAGATACAGCAATTCGATGAAGTTTACTGGAAGGCTAAGTGGCTCTTAAGTCTCCTAATAAAGAAGATACAGATTAAGGCTAAGAGTCTATGTGGATGGGATATAGCTACATTCACTTTTCCAGAATCACTAATTTTTGCTGGTCTCTTTGGTATAGCTTCATCAGAGTACATGAAGAAAGCTAAGAGATCTGTAATACTCATTAGGGAAGAAGAAGATAAGTTTGTTATAACCATTAGGTCCACAGAGAAGAGAGCTCTAGATACATGTGGTAAGCTAGTAAGCCATATAGATAGCGGATCTAAAGGTGTTTTTGGTGGACATAAAGAAGCTGCATCTCTCACCATAAGGAAGACTTGTACAGTTGATGACCTCCAGAAGATTGTTGAAGAAGGTTTGAGAAAACATCTATGTGTTCAGCCATGAAGATATGCAGCGATATCGACCAATCTAGTTGCACAATCATAGCTAAGATCCTTAACATGTATAAAAAGGAGTGGGTTATAGTTATAGTTGGTCAAACAAGTATAGAGTACATAGGTAGAGCATCTTCATATGCATATCCCGCTAACCGTATGATTATAGCTAAGCCAGATGGATCTCTATTAGTTCACGAATCAACACGTGTAGATCCACTCAATTGGCAACCACCGAAATCTTCATCATACTTTGAGTGCGTAGGAGATAAACTTAGGCTTAGATCTACTAGAGATAAACCTTATGAAGAAGTCTTCATAGAGTTCATCGAGATAGACTTCATAAAGATATGCAAACTCTCGACAACAAAACTCAGTATTGTAGGAAGAGAATCAGATTTAATTAAATTGATTGTTTCGAATCCACAGGTTTTGACCCTAGCTGAAGAAGTCTCTATAGTTGGTATAGATATACCTACACCTTACGGTAAGATAGATATACTGATTAAGAAAGACAACACCATGATTGTAGTTGAGGTTAAGAACGAAAAGGCTGGTGTTCCAGCTGTTGCTCAACTCAAAAGATACGTGGAATACTATCTATCCCAGAACCACAAAGTTGAGGGAATATTGATTGCCCCCGAAATTACTCAAGAAGCATTAGCTTTAATGAATAGAGAAGGTTTTAGGTTTATAGCTCTTCATGAACTTGTGGGTAAGAGCAGACCTAATCCGACTCTAGAAAAGTTCATTAATATAAACAAGACATAGATTTTAGAGGTGCAGGATCTTGTCTACCGAAATCTTGGATAATATTCCACTAGTTTTAAGAAACGCTATAGCTATACGTGAATCTTCAAGAAATGCTAAAAGAAATTGTCTGAAGATATTGATAGAGCTTAACCCGGATATACTCACATCTCATGGAGAAATACCTGGAGGATTGATATCGATGTTAACTATAGCTGTAGCCGAAGCTCTTGCAACTACATCTATTCAGAGTAATAAGGCGCTTCTAGTCGTTAACCATAATGTACATTTCTTAAAGCATCCCGAAACATTAAATGATATAGAGATCGAAAGTTGCACATTAAGTAGAGGTGAACGAATACTCAACATATCTTCTTACACAAGATGTGGAGAAACAGATGTAGCGTATGCGCTATCCACGTTTGTTGTGGAAGGCGATTAACCGGTTGATACAATGGATATAGAGCTTATAGCTTTCGAAAGCATGGGTGTTAGATCTCAAGCTACGTTCATACAGACCTATTCAGCAAACATATTCATAGATCCTTCAGCAGCTCTAGCACCAAGAAGATTTGGACTTCCACCACATATCTATGAAGCTAGAAAGCTTCTAGAGAAATTCGACGAAATAGAGAATCTGGTTAAGGATAGCGATATAGTTGTGGTAACACATTACCACTATGATCACCATGATCCTGGACGATTCATGGATCCAGATATCTATAGAGGTAAAGTTATCTATGTGAAAGATCCTGTGAACAGCATAAATGTTTCACAAAAGATTAGAGCCTCGATATTCCTTAGAATTGTATCCGATAGAGCTAGAACCATATCTATAGCCGATGGAAGATCTATAGAGCTAGATAAGACACGTGTAAATTTCTCACATCCGTTACCCCACGGCGAAGAGGATACGCTTGGCTACATCATTAGCGTATGTATAGAAGACAGAGATAATGTTCTTCTCTATACATCAGATATAGAAGGTGGACCTACGCATCACCATAAATCTCTAATAGACTTCTGCAGAAAGGCTGGTATAGCTATAGTTGATGGACCTCCAACGTATCTCTTAGGCTACAGATATAGTGATTCCAGCTTTAGGAACTCAATAAGATTTCTCACAGACCTTATAAATCTAGATACGTTAAACATCATCATACTCGATCACCATATGTGCCGGGAACTCGACTACACTAGTAAGATAGATGAACTATTAACTGAAACCATTAATAAAGGTAAACAGATTACCACCGCTGCACAGTTTATGAATATAGAGCCCGTGTTTCTTGAGGCTAAGAGGAGAGAACTTTTCCATATAGAACCTGTTGATGGCTTAAATATGCTTTCCTCCAGATATAGAATCAGTAACAATGATTTAGGATCCTTAGGTGATAGCTTGTGAGGATCCTGGCTATAAGCGATATCCATAGTTATGTAGATCTACTGAGAACAGTTTTTGAGAAAGAACCAGGCATAGAGGTAGTGGTGTTTTCAGGAGATATAGCTCCCTATCAAGCACCGTTTAAGACTCTAGATCTCATTAAGCGAGCTATAGATATAGCAAAGATGTATAAAGTTGAGCTGCTTATAGCTGTACCAGGAAACATTGATATAGCTGATCACTACGATAAAATAGTAGATAGCGTATTTGTGAACCTGCACAAGAAATTCATAGAGTATAGAGAATACATATTCATGGGTTTAGGAGGCTCAAACAAAACACCCTTTAGATCACCGTTCGAGCTACAAGATGAGGACATAGAGAAGATTCTCATGAATATATACAATTCGTTGAAGAATGTGAGAAATCCATCAAAACTTGTTCTGGTTACCCATGTCCCTCCATATGGAACCAACTGTGATCGTATATATACGGGAGAAAACGTGGGATCAATAGCACTTAGAAAATTTATAGAGATAGTGAGACCTCTAGCAATATTCTGTGGACATGTACATGAATCTAGATGTGTAGATAAAATTAACGAGACTATAGTGATTAACCCTGGACCTCTATCGAAAGGTTTCTACACAATTGTGGATATAGATTCTTCAGGAATCAAAGTGCATCCAAAATCAATTAAATAACTTAAGAATAGAATAAAAACATTGTGTAAAATCTATGTTCAGCTACATCATTCAAGATTATTAGGGCTATACAAAGAGCGATCAGCATTAATAGAGTATATTTAGTAAAACAATAGGTATAAGGTATAGAATGTAAAATCGTAGCTTCTGGATTATTAGCCTTAGTGTTCCACCCTACTTTTCAACCAATTCCTTACTACTTCGGCATCTCTATAGCCAGATTCATCAATAAGGTCTAGATATGATGTAAGCAAAGTTGTGGGAATCAACATTACAGATGTTTGAGAAATCTCTACAATTATATCGTCTAGAGCATATATAGCTACAGAATCGCCTGTATCTAGATGAGTGTATAGTCTATCTATTGTTGGTATAGTCTCTAGAACTGTTTCAAAAACACAAGCACAACACTCACCCAATACTCTTATACCTATTGGTAGAGATTGTGTAAGTTCTTCGACACATCTTGAGGATGGAGAACAAGAGGAGCAGTTGATCACTATATCGTCTATCTCTCTATAGATCTTCTCGATAATGTCGATCCACCTAATACCCACTACTACTACACCCTATACTTATCTAATGTAACTCCACCTAGAAACTTCTCTGCTTCTTCTCTATTTAAGCCTATGAATGTCTCTGTAAGCTTTACGATAGTCTCTCTAACAGTCTCTATAATCTTGCTCTTTTTGTTGCGCAAAATATCTGCTACAGTTTCCCACGGTAAACCCTGTAGAACTTTAGCTATAGCCACCATTTCTTCAAATCTATCCAAATTTCTACAACTTTTTGGCAAAAGCCAGTAATATTTGACAAGCCTAACAATAACATCGTTGCACGATTCGTAAGTCATGTATCCATTGATATAGCTTAAAAGTCTGTCGACCTGTATAGCTGTAAGTTCATCTGTTTTCATGCATTCTTCTCCATCTTTTTTGTAGCGATATTCTGTGTTCAGTAGTATGTGTGCTACCTCTACCTCTAGATCCCTATAGGTATCGTATAAACTGTCGATCACCTTCATTTTGAATTCCTTGTTTAGTAACTCGACTATCTTGCTCCATGTATCTGTAAGAGGCTTTATCAAGAGAACAGTATATTCAGCACTAACAGGATTTCTATCAGGAGAAATATGTACAGGCACAAATTCATTTTTGATCCAAAACCTGAGAAGCTCCTCGGTAGCCCCAAATCCGCTCCCAATCCAATCGTAGTTTCTCTCTAAAGCTTCTCTGATCAACATTGACAAGAAATAGGAACCTATACCTCTTCCCTGAATTTCTGGATGTACAGCTATTCTGACTATCCTCCATCCTCTTCCGTTACCGATATCCCTTAGCCTACCGTGCTTGAGCAATCTATCGGGAATAATGTTGCCGGGTATCTTACCTCCTCTCAATAAAGAATCTATGTAGTTGATTGGTATAGGCCCTTCTTCTGCAAGTTGTGCTGCTCCTACAATCTTTCCGTTAGGGAGAGCCAAGCCTCTAACACTATGGTGAGGAGCATCAGCTATCATACCTAGATCGTCTGGCTCGTTCCTATAGTGTGCAAGAACATAGATACCGAACAGGCTCCTCAAGATCTTCTCCCTCTCTATAGTGAATAGGTCTGATACATCAGGTTTGAGGTATATGAATTCCTTCTTCTCTATGTATTTCATATCTTCTTCTGTAAGCTCATCTGGTTCTGCATCAAGAAGAAGTACACGAAAGACCCATCTCTCTATAGGATCATGTCTGCTATACCTTATGGGTTCCTCCATCTCGTATATCACTAGCTTTGTTTTTCGGTCTTCCTTAATCCTTTTAAGGAACCTTATGGAGAAACCTCGACCTGCACCTTCGTATCCATGGATAGTTGTTGCAAATATTGTTCTCTTAAACTTTAACCATATCTTGTGAATCAATGGAACAGGTATCCCAGCAGCTTCATCAACGGCAACAATATCTACATCTTGTTTAACTACAGCTGCAGGACTCCAATACTCTATACTGAATCTTTCGCTCTTAAGCTCGATAACCGTATCCTCTTTCTTCATAATCTCGTATCTTAGCCCTAGGGTATCCAGAGCCTTCATAGCAAGCATCATAAGTGATTGCACATTAGTTGCAGCTGGTGCTGTAACAGCGATTCTGATCCTATTCCTATGCTTAAGCATGTTCTGAATCAAACCTGCTAACGCTATACCTATGGCACAAGATTTACCCCTACCTCTATCAGCTGTAAGAACTACGGACACCCGTATGTACGGATTCTTAGGGTTATCGATAAGATTCTCTATAGCGTTTATAGCATTAACCTGATCTTGTGTTAATGCTAGTTTGTAGAGATCTTTAGGGAACATTGTATTGTTTGGAATGGATATAGGCTCTATTGTTTCGCTAGGGATATCCTCTTCATCAAATTTCACGATATTATCTCCATCGACGTCATATACATAGATACCTTTGCTTGCCATAGTTATTGTCTGAAACCATCTAGTAAAAACATTTCTAGGTTCTGGATACTGTGGAACAGCTAAAGACATCTGGAAAAGATTTCTCCTGTTGACCCATTCACTCCATTTAGGTGTAAAAGCTATAATTATGCCTCCTCCTTCAACCACATTTACAAGTCTACCAACATCATTAGGCTTCAAACTGTTTACAAGATCTATTACAAGAGCATGGGATGTGATACCAAGATACTTTTCAGAATTTTCGTAAACAGCTATCTCGAGCTCTACATCAAGTCTATGCTTCTTCACATACCTTTTGATGAATCTTTCAACAATCATCCTCCTGTAGAGAGCGTCATTGAACTCATCATGATATACGTAAAGAATCTTTATGCCCTTTCTCATGTTCCCTATCCATTTAAGGTAAGATAGAAGTATATCTACACATAAAACTCCCTGTCTTTCTGCATTATCACCTGCAAGTATTACCATTAATCTATATCTACCGTTTAACGCTTTATTAAGCTCTTTACGGAAACGTAACTTGAATTCCTTAAAATTTTCTGTTATGTAGCTAGGTGCACGTTTCGTTAAATGCTTGAGATTATTAGACAACACTAATCACAACCTTATCGCAAATAATATATGATAAGAAGATAAAATTGATTGATCAGAGGCTACATGTAGAGCATTTTTCTTGTCAGTTCTTCTCTAACTCTTTCATATGCTTGAAGACCTTCTGCTGTGAGACTAGGCTTAATCTGCTCCATAGCTTTCCTGAAGTACTTATAACCTATAGGTCTAGGTCTTATATCTTCTCTAAGTGCAAGCATTACGGCTTCTCTGACGAGATTCTCTATGTCTGCTCCACTGTATCCTTCTGTCATTTTAGCTAATTCAATGAGATCAACATCTTCTGCTAAAGCTATCTTCCTTGTATGTATCTTGAGAATCTCGTATCTAGCTTTAAGATCTGGTGGAGGTACGTAGATGATTCTATCAAACCTACCGGGTCTTAGAAGAGCTGGATCTAGTAGATCAGGTCTATTGGTAGCACCTATAACAACTACACCTCTGAGAGGCTCTATTCCATCCATTTCTGTTAAAAGCTGATTTACTATCCTATCCGTAACACCCGAGACATCATGGCCCCGCATAGCGGCTATAGCATCTATCTCGTCAAAGAATATCAAAGCTGGTGCAGCTCTTCTAGCACGTCTAAATATTTCTCTGATAGCTTTTTCAGATTCACCTACCCATTTGCTCAAAACCTCAGGTCCTTTAACAGCAATAAAGTTTGCACCACTTTCTGTAGCTGCAGCTTTTGCTAACAATGTTTTTCCACAACCAGGAGGACCATAAAGAAGAATACCCTTGGGAGGCCTTATACCGGTTTGCTCAAATATTTGAGGATATTTTAAAGGCCATTCAACTGCTTCTCTAAGCTGCTGTTTAACGTTATCAAGACCGCCTATATCATCCCATCGGACTTCTGGTACCTCTATAAGTACTTCTCTCATAAGCGATGGAGCTACATTACGCATAGCGTTAAGGAAATCTATCATTGTTACCTTAAGTTTTTGAAGTAGCTCTGAAGGTATGGGTTTATCTAAATCTATTGCATGACCTTTAAGAAATCTCCTTAAAGCATTCATAGCAGCTTCCTTCACTAATGCAGATAGATCTGCACCTGTATAGCCATGAGTAATCTCCGCAAGTTTATCTAGATCGACATCTTCTGATAGAGGTACATTTCGTGTATGTACCGCTAGTATCTCTCTTCTAGCTCTTCTATCTGGTGGAGGTACCTCTATCTCTCTATCAAATCTACCAGGTCTTCTTAATGCGGGGTCAACAGCTTCGGGCCTGTTGGTAGCACCTATAACAACTACTCTACCTCTCTCTTTAAGACCATCCATAAGCGTTAGAAGCTGTGCTACAACTCTTTTCTCGACCTCGCCAACAACCTCCTCTCTTTTAGGTGCAAGAGCATCTAGCTCATCTATAAATATTATTGCTGGAGCATTCTTTTCCGCTTCTTCAAATATCTGTCTAAGTCTCTGTTCGGATTCTCCATAGTATTTAGACATTATCTCTGGACCATTTATAGCAATAAAGTAGGCGCCCGTTTCATTAGCAAGAGCTTTTGCTAACAATGTTTTTCCACAACCAGGAGGACCATAAAGAAGAATACCCTTAGGCGGATCAATACCTAATCTCTCGAAAAGCTCCGGATGCTTTAGAGGTAATTCAACAATTTCTCTAATCTTTTCCTTAACTTCCTCGAGATCTCCTATATCTTCCCATGTAACTCTTGGAACACCAGCAGGAGCTACTCTAGCAGGCTCAGGCCTTATAACTATCTCAGTCATTTCAGTAATATATACAATCTGATTTGGTATAGTTGATACAACTCTAAGTCTCAATGGATTTCCAAAGTAACCAAAATAAGAAACAACAACAATATCACCTCTTATCAAAGGCTTCTGAAGAAGATCTCTTTTAACATATTGAGCAAGATTGCGAGCATAATATTCCTTATATCTTGGATCATAATCAGCTCCAAGAAAATCACCTTCAACAAAAGCTAATATAACCTTTTGTGCAGGTACTGCATGAGCTTTTCTAACCCTAACAACATCTCCTACACTAACACCCAATACCTCCCTCATGAATCCGTCGATCCTTATAATCTCGTAATTCTCGTCCTCAGGATATGCATTCCATGCTAAAGCTACTGTAACACCTTTACCGCTTCTGATCTCTATGTAGTCGCCAGGCTCTAGCTTAAGCTCTATAAACGCTTTTCGTGGCAATCGAGCAATTTTTCTACCAACATCACGTTGTCTAGCAGATTCAACTCTTAAAGTAATCTCATTCTCTGTAGCCAATGCACTAACACCATTACCTAGATCTCTAGAAGTCACAAGGTATATAAGTTTATAGATGAAGACATATAGATGTATATTGGATATAAAGATGTGGAAATTGATTTAAAAAGAGGATAAAAAGGATATATTATACGTCGTAACTAACTTTTACATCCTTCTTTGTGTATTTAATTGTTGCTTGTGCTGCTGCTAGTCTTGCTACAGGTACTCTGAAAGGTGATGCAGATACATAGTCTAGTCCTGCTTTATACAAGAACATTATTGAGTCTGGATCTCCTCCGTGCTCTCCACAGATCCCTATCTCGATCTTCGGGTTGTTTTCTCTAGCGGATTTTACTGCTATCTCTATGAGTTTACCTACACCTTTTACATCTAGTGTCTGGAATGGGTTGTTAGGCAAGATCTTTTCCTGTAGGTAGAATGGCATAAATTTGTTCTCTACATCATCTCTACTGAAGCTGAAAGCTGCTTGTGTCAAGTCGTTAGTTCCAAAGCTTATGAAGTCTATCTCCTTGGCTATTTCGTTCATGGCTAGACAGGCTCTAACTGTTTCAACCATTGTTCCTATCTTCACGTTTAGTTTAACTCCATATCTTTTCTCAACATCTTCTAGAACAGGTAGTATTGCTTTTTGCTTCACGTACCTGATTTCATTTACATCTGATACTTGTGGAATCATTATCTCGACTATTGGGTTGTATCCCTCCTTAACTAGTTCTGCTGTAGCCTCTAGTATTGCTTTGGATAGATAGTAGTAGATCTCTGGATTAGTTACACCTACTCTAACACCTCTATGACCAAGCATTGGGTTAGCTTCTTGTAAAGCTCTTACTCTTCTCAATAACCACTCTTTCTCCTTTATAACATTCTCTGAAGCTCCTCTGGCCTTCAGCTCATATATTTCTTGAAGAACTTCCTCAGGTTTAGGTAAGAACTCATGGAGCGGTGGATCAATTAGACGTACAATTACAGGTTTGCTGTTCATTATCTTGAATATACCTTTGAAGTCTTCTTTAATCATAGATGCTAGAGGTTCTAGATTCTTAACTCTCTCTTCTACCGATTCAGAGAGGATAACTTTCCTCAGAAGCTCTAGTCTTTCGGGTTTCCTAAACATTCTCTCTATTCTAAGTAGTCCAATGCCTTCTGCACCAAACTTGAGGGCAACTTCAGCATCTTCAGGTACATCAGCATTAGCTCTAACGCCTAGCTTTCTAACTTCGTCAGCCCAGTTCAGTATCTCTGCGAGCTCAGGTATTAAGCCACCTTCTATAGTCGGAACTATACCTAGGTAAACATTACCTGAGTTACCATCTATTGTGATCCAGTCGCCTTCTTTAACCACGATATCTCCTACCTTAAAGTGCTTTTCTTCCTCACGTACATCTAGAGCTTCAGCACCAACAACAGCAGTTTTACCTATAGCTCTAGCAACAACAGCTGCGTGACTTGTCATACCTCCTCTACTTGTGAGTATACCTACAGCCGCATAGAATCCGTGGACATCGTCGGGTTTAGTCTCTATTCTGACAAGTATAACCTTCTTACCCTCTTTAGCCCATGCAACAGCATCATCTGGATGGAAAACAATTTGTCCACTTACAGCTCCAGGTGAAGCTGGTAATCCTTTGGCTATTGGTTTAGCTTTAGCATTTGGATCTATCCTTGGATATAGAAGCTGTATCACGTGTTCTGCTTTAACTTTGAGTATCGCTTCCTCCTTCGTTATTATGCCCTCCTTAACCATGTCAACAGCTGTTCTAACCCTAGCTAGTGGAGTCATCTTGGCATCTCTATGCTGTAGGAAGTAGAGCTTACCTCTCTCAACTGTAAACTCAATGTCTTGAACTTCTTTAAGTGCTCTTTCAAGCTGTTTTGATGCTTTATACAGCTGATCATAAAGTTCTGGGAACATCTTCTTGAGTTCTGCAACTGGGAAAGGTGTTCTAATACCTGCTACAACATCTTCTCCTTGAGCGTTTGGAAGGTACTCTCCATAAAGCTCATCTTCACCAGTAGCAACGTTCCTAGTGAATACTACACCAGTTCCGCTATCCCATCCCATGTTGCCGAAAACCATTGTGACAACATTTACAGCTGTACAGTGAGCTATATCTGGTGTAACCTTATTGAATATTCTATAGTAAATAGCTCTTGGGTTCATCCACGATCTAAAAACAGCCTTTACTGCAAGCTCTAGCTGTTTCCATGGATCTTGTGGAAATTCTCCCCAATTCTCTTTAACTATGGCTTTGAATTGGTTTACAAGTTCCTTGAGGTACTCAACAGACCTCTTCCATAGATTTGGTGCAAGTTCTCTAGGTGGTTGAGCATCTAGCCTAGGTGAATAAGTCGGGAACTTAGCCTTCACATTAGCTATCTCGTCTGCAAATCTCTGTGTAACCTCTTTAACATATTTCTCGTTAAGCTCTTCAAAAACCTTATTGAATAATTTCTCGTCTATACTAAGAACTATCTTACCGAACATATTGATGAATCTTCTGTAAGCATCATATGCAAACCACTCGTTATTGGTTAACTTAGCCAAACCCACAACAACTTCATCGTTTAGACCAAGGTTTAGGACTGTATCCATCATACCGGGCATTGAGATAGGTGCACCACTTCTGACAGATACAAGTAGTGGGTTATTTGGGTCTCCAAACTTCTTGCCCGTCTTTTGCTCAATTATTTTGACATTTTCTACAACCTGTTCCCATAACCCACTGGGTAAACTTAGGGAGTTTATTATGTTCCACACATTCTCTATAAGCTTGTCTCGAACTTCTGGCGGAGGATTCTTCGATAACTCAAACTCTATGTAGTCTACTTCACTCTTTCTAGGAGCATAGAAATCTACACATGTTTCTGTAGTTATTATGAAACCTGGTGGAACAGGTAGTCCTACTTTAACCATTCTTATGAGACTTGCTCCTTTCCCTCCAAAGAGCCTCTTGTTCTCAGGATCACCTTCTTCAAACTGGTACACATATTTCTTTACTGGATTGCCCATGCTTTTCATACCTCACGATTAGCCTTACTATGTTTAGGATTAATAAGGCTTATTGCTTTAAATCCAAGATGCATGAAACAATATTTATAAAATACTTGTGTATAACATGTGTATCACATCAGAACTCCACAGGTGATAGTTATTAGCATAAGGTTTATAGGTAAAAATACCTCGGTGGGAAACGGGACTGTTCTGGGGAATAACGTGAAGATCTATGGTTCTACACGTATAGGCTCTAATGGGTTTATCGACAACAACGTAGTTATAGGCTACATAACTCAAGATAAACTGCTTAAGATCATTAGAAGCGGTTATGCAGGTTTACTTGACGAAATCATTGACGATATAAGTAGCGGAGCAAGCATAGGTAATAACGTTATTATTCGTAGTGGTACAACAATATACGAGGATACATCTATAGAGGACGACGTTATATTTGGACACAATGTACTTATTAGAGAAAGAACTGTAATCAGATCTAGATGCAAGATAGGTACAGGCACAGTCATCGATGGCAATGTTGATGTAGGAATGAACACCATTATACAGACTTACGTATATATACCGCCTAAGGTTAGGATAGGATCCAACGTATTTATAGCACCAAGGGTTGTTTTTACAAATGATAGATATCCACCGAGTAGAAGGATTATAGAAACCATAATAGAGGACGGAGTAGTTATAGGTGCAAACACTATAGTAACCCCTGGAATAGTGATCGGTAAAGAAGCTGTCATAGCTGCTGGATCTGTTGTCACAAAAAGTGTAGAACCGTACACCGTTGTGGCGGGTATTCCTGCCAAACCTATTATGAGTAGAGATGAATATGAAGAGAAAAAGAAAAAATATGAATTGAACCATATTTTTCCATACCGCTAATAATGCACAGACTTTATAAACACATCTATACATTACTATTATACGGGGATAGAATACATACAATGTGGTTTAGTACTGGTATGACTAAGGGACTTAGACGTGTCTAAGCAGAAGACTTTGTTAGAATTCATCAAGAAGAACAGATCTGGAGACCAAGAACCAGAAAGCAGAGAATCTCTACCAATTGGTAGTAGAGAGAGCGAAATAGTGTCTAAATCTAAGGTCAGTAATGTAAACAGTACTAATGAATTCAAACAATCCGAGCAACAACCAGTAGTCCCGTATAGTGAAGAAAGTGTGTGGAAGAAGCTTATACACTCAGGTCTGAGGGTGTATATACCAAACAACATGGATCTGGATAATGTAAGGGTAGTGAAATTCTATAGCTATCCAAATAACGTAGATAGGATTGATTATGCTTTTCTTTTAGATGTAGATTACAATGGTGATGTTGGTAAAGCTGTCTTAATATTCTACGATCCTATACATCACACACTCTTGCACTGGTATGATAAAACAGGACACAAGCCTTACTTCTTAACGGATCTTCCACCCGATAAAGTGAGTAAGATCCCAGAAATTGTTAGACACAAATCTTTCGATTCCATAGAAACAGTCGAAAAAATCGATCTTCTACATGAAACAGTTAAACGATTCACAAAAATTGTAACAAAAGATCCTCTTGCAGTAAGATCACTTAGAACCAAAGTTCCAGCTGCATGGGAAGCGGACATAAAGTATCATGTGAACTACATCTATGATCGTAGTCTAATACCCGGCATGCCTTATAGAGTAGAAGGTAACTCGATTGAGGAAATCATTGAGGTGGACAAGGAGCATCTAAAGAGTAGTTTAATTAATAGTCTAGGGATAAGTAGATCTGAAAGTATTGAAACAGCAATCAACTTGGCTAAGCTCTTTGAAACTAAATGGGTATCGGCTAAACGTATTGCCATAGATATAGAAGTGTATACACCATTTGAAGGTAAAATACCTTCACCAGATCAAGCCTCGTATCCAATAATGTCTATAGCTTTTGCATCAAACGATGGAGTTAGAAAAGTCTTGGTGTTGTATAGAGAAAACCTCAAGATGATACAACCTTTACCAGAAGACAATGTAGAGATAGAGATATTCGATAACGAGGTATCGATAATTCTTGAGGCACTGACAATACTTTCTCGATACCCTATAGTCTTAACATTCAATGGAGATAACTTTGATCTACGGTACCTCTACATAAGAGCAATCAAGTTGAATATCCCCAATGAATTCATAAACATAAAAGTGAAGAAGATATTGAAAGGCGGTAAAGTAGAATATGTGGCTAAACTATCTTCAGCTCTCCACCTAGATCTCTACAAGTTCTTCAGCAATAAGGCTATACAAGTATATGCATTCGAAGGTAGATATAGAGAAGTTAATCTTGATTCAGTTGCACAAGCACTCTTAGGCGTAGGTAAGGTTCAGCTTGACGAAGAGTTAGGTAAAGTAGATCTATCAACACTTGCCAGATACAACATCAGAGATGCCCAAATAACGTTAGCTCTAACCACTTTTTCAGATGAACTTGTCTGGAAACTTATGTTGCTCATTATGCGTATAAGCAAACTTGGACTAGAGGATGTTTGTAGAACAACGGTATCTACTTGGATCAAGAACCTATTTTATTGGGAGCATAGACGTAAAGGATTCATTATACCACGTAAAGAAGATATATCTATGCTCAAAGGAAGGAAAGTTACTGAAGCCATAATCAAGGGAAAGAAGTATGCAGGTGCTATTGTTATCGATCCACCACAAGGAATATTCTTTAATGTTGTGGTTCTGGATTTCGCATCACTATATCCATCAATTATAAAGAGATGGAACCTAAGCTACGAAACAATAGATCCTGATAAAATCCCGTGTAATAAGGTTGACAATGTAGTTGATGAAAAAGGTAACGTTGTTCATAAGGTTTGTATGGATAACGTAGGCATAACATCTGAAATCGTAGGACTTTTAAGAGACTTTAGAGTCAAGCTATACAAGAAAAAAGCAAAAGATAAGAACCTAGATCCACTATACCGTAGCTGGTACGATGTTGTTCAAAGAGCTATGAAGGTGTACATCAATGCTGCCTATGGCGTTTTTGGAGCTGAGACATTTCCACTCTATGCTCCTTCAGTAGCTGAAAGTGTTACTGCCTTAGGTAGAAGGGTCATATCTACAACAATTAGTAAAGCTGAGGAACTAGATCTAAAGGTTCTCTACGGGGATACCGATTCTCTATTCATATGGAATCCTGGATCATCAAAACTTGAGGAACTCAAGAAATGGGTTGAAGAAACTTATGGTCTTGAACTAGAGATAGATAAAACATATAGATTTGTTGCATTTGCTCTCAAAAAGAATTACGTGGGTGTACAATCGGGAGGAGATATAGATATTAAGGGTATGATGGGTAAGAAAAGAAATACTCCAGACTTCATAAAGAACCTATTCACAGATATAATAAAACAGATAGCGAGTATAAATGAGCCTGAAGATGCTGTAAAGGTTATCGATAACGTTAAAAACACGTTAGGGAAATACTATCTGCTTCTAAAGAATAGACTTTTGACACTAGACGAAGTAGCTTTCCACATAGGTTTGACAAAAACCCTATCTGAATACGTAAAAACTACACCTCAACACGTTAAAGCCGCTCTTATGCTCCAGAGATACGGTATCGAGATATCTCCTGGAGATATAATAACCTATGTAAAGGTTAGATCTAAAGAAGGTGTAAAGCCCATACAGTTAGCGAGAATAGGAGAGATAGATGTACAAAAATATGTTGAAGCAATGAGGTCTACGTTAGAACAATTGTTTACAGCTCTAAACCTTAGTTGGGAAGATATAGCTGGGGGATCAAAACTAATTTAGATGTCCTCAATCCCCATCCACCACACTAACAATATTAACATGTATGCAAAAATAGTTCTATGGTAGTCATAGAACTAGCCTAGAATGTAAATTCACCTCATATCTTCATCTATCTTGATACTAAATCACATTTTTGAGCTACCAAAAACTCTATCTATATCAAAACTCCGCTTTCTGAAACTATAATATATTTGAATAAGTAGCTACTAAGTGCAACCATTAACTTGATCGGCTAAGGTATTCCATGATATATCACACATCAAAAACTTTTTAGAGCTAGCCAAGGTATAGTCGACTTGGTGTAGGTAGCCATGAAACAATTACTCGCACCATTAATTGTCATAGTAATAATTGTTATAGGTTTTATTGGAGGATATCTCTACTATTCAAATGCGGCCAAACCATCAACAGCTACGATAACAAAAACAGTTACGATAACAAATATTGTTACACACCATCACACAGTAACACAACACACACATCAATCAATAATGACTGTAACAGAAACAATAGAGACCACAAAGCTATTTACTTTTTATACCACGTATACGGAAACATTAACTAAGACCTTGGTGGATACCTTGATTAAGTTCACAACTATAACAGCGTCTCCCGAAATCAAACTTTCGTATCCGTTGAGATCTTCAACCGAACTAGATGTTAATGGTGATAATACTGTAGATGCTTTTGTTGAAATTAATCCGTGGAATATGAAGAGCTACAAAGGGACACAACAAATACTAATAGACCTTATTAGACGCATTATTAAAGCTGAATTTAATTTGACAGATATACAGCCAGTAGAATGGGTAAATGGTTATCCTGAAGTATATATAGGTAGAAAACCTTGGGGAAGACGATACGCTAATGGTTTTGGAGTCAAGTTTCCAATGAAGATTAGTGAGATGACTCCTTTCGTTATATCCTTCCACATATGTATAGAAGATATAGAGCCTTCAATGAACTTCAATATAGCTGCAGATGCATGGTTAGTTCGACCTAGTGTAGCAAATAATCCTGGTACATCACCTGGAAATGGTGATGTAGAGATAATGGTTTGGATCTATAGACAGAATCTTAATCCAGCAGGAAGAAAAGTTGGTGAAGAAATTGTGCCTATAGTTGTTAACGGCTCAAGAGTTGACATAATCTTTGAGGTATGGAGAGAAGATAGTGTTTCTTGGGGTGGTTGGCAATACATAGCATTTGTACCTAAGGAAATAAACATCAAGTGTGGTCATGTTGCTTACGATCCAACAGTCTTCGTTAATATCACAACTAGGTATTCAACGTTTGACATATCTACTCATTATCTATTAGGTTGGGAGATAGGGACCGAGTGGGGCACCACATCATCTAACGGTATTGCAAGATTTGTGTGGATACTAAGAGATTTTACTGTTTTGACTAGTGTAAGGATATAAATATATTGATTTTGGACACCTTTACCTCATCAACAGGTATCGATATATAGAGTCTATTGATTATAAGTTGGATGTAACTTCATGCCCATTTATATTGTTTGTTTATCACTATGATGTATAATGTGAAACCAACTACATGAGATTTATCTTGATCAATGCTTCTCTATCTTCTTTCTCTAGTTTGAACGACAATATTGAGTTTCTATAGCTCTTTAAATCTAGAACATTTTTACCTTTTGATAATGTATATACATCTTGTACTATGCTAGTCGGTGGTAGAGATAAATCATACTCATATATATAGATCTTGTTATCCTTACTACTCAATACCTCTATAGAAGGTTCTCGATAACCTGCTGTAGGTATGCCTCCAAAGGTTCTGTTCTCTACCTGGAATCCTCTGATCACAAATTTTAGTGGAGGATTTCTATTGACTATATCTTGGTCTAGAATTGTGAACCCTCTGAATCCAGCATCTATTGGTAGAGCATCGTATCTAAACGTATTCGCCATAGTATCATAAGCTACAATGAGCTTGTCTTCCACGGATTCGAAACCAGTTATTCTAGCACCAAAGATACCAACTATCTTGGCTATCGGTGGTGCAATAAATAGCAGAACAGAAGGTGCTACTATAGTATTTGTAGCTTTTGAAAGAATTCTTTCATACTCGTTGGTAGACTTTATAGTTGCTTCTGAATAGCTATTGAATCCAACAAGTATTCCTCCAGCAAATGGCTTAGCCATAGACCTTCTAGGGGTATATCCAGACAATCCAAAATCAAAAAGTCTATAGAACACTATAGGCTCAATAGATTCATCTACAGGATTTCCAACCAATAATCCTCCACGAATGAATAGAAAGAATCTTCCATAAGCCGATGTAGCTGAACCTGGTAATCTCCACGAAACTTCACCACCATCTATACTCATCTTGGCTATATCTTTTAGCTCTAGATACCTAACCTTATCCTCAACTAGATCCACACACTGTATCCCTATAACACCATCAATCCAGTCCTTAAACATATCGAAACATATATGGTCATAGAAGTACGAACCTTTTTGTGCAGCTACACTAGATAGCTTCCTATAGTTTCCTCCTTTTCTATCAATCTGATATACACCTAGATTAACCATACCATCTCCTCTAGCAAGCAGAAGTCTATCTCCCACTGGATCATACACTATTTCACTTACTTCACCAACCCAATCTGTTTCATGATTTAAACATTCTTTCCATAGAAGTTCAACTCTAGCGTTATATACATCATATGAGTGTATATGACTACACTTGTTCTTAAACGATATATAGGAGCCCATACCATTCTTTCTACCTACATAGACAGCTGGTGCATGAACCCATCCACCAAAATATATGTATTCATCAACAACATCAACAGCATTATATGTATCTCCTCCAGATCTAGGCCCTGGACCTACAAGCTCATATCTATAGACCTTTTCATTGTCATTAATGAAGTGTGCTTCAGCTTCAAAAGCTAATGTAAAGTATAGTGTTTCCTTATAGTACTTGAGCCCAAATATACCTCCACTACCCCATTCAGGGCCATATCTTGGAGGAAACACCCCACCTAAGTTATTAAGGATTTTGGACATAGGGATCAAGCCCCCGTAACAGACCACAACATGAAGCTATGTGACATTGTATCCATAACATATACTAATAAAATTAAAATGATATCGATTAAAATATTTTTAGACACGTAATGCTCTATATTCTAGACAATCTATTCAAGCTTTATAGACAGAACCTCCTTCTTCATATCTTCTACATATCTTTTAAGTTTCGCTACAATCTCGGGATACTTTAGACTAAGTACACGTAGAGCAAGAAGTGCTGCATTCTTCGCACCACCTATACCAACTGTTGCTACTGGTACACCAGGAGGCATTTGAACAATAGATAAGAGTGAATCTAATCCATTTAGATGTTTTGAAGGTATAGGTACTCCTATCACAGGTAGATGCGTTAAAGCTGCAACCACTCCAGGCAAATGAGCTGCTCCACCTGCACCAGCGATTATAACCTCTACACCATTTTCAGCAGCATTTTTAGCAAAATCAAATGTAGCTTCAGGTGTTCTATGTGCTGAAAGAACCTTTATCACAACCTCTATATCGAACTGTTTAAGTAGCTCTACAGCTTCCTTCATATACTCCCAATCACTCTTACTACCCATGATAACAGCTACCTTAGGCATCAAAATCACCACATTGGGCTATTATAACCTGGATTTATAGGATTTATATATACATAAGACGTTAAAATTAGAATTAAACATCCAGTAATTATTATCACTAACGCTGTACCCAACAGCTGTACGGTAGTCTAGTTCTAGCTTCAGTACCTAGGAAGAATTATGAAGTTCTGAATTAGTGTTGCATCTTATCAATATCTTTCAGAAGCTTATCTACTGAACAACAAGTAACTGGTTCAATTTATTAATTTTATACATGTATATTCTTGTTTAAAGACCATAAAAATTTTTAAACTCAACCCTAGCGCCAAAGTTCGTGTGAGAATATGCCGGAAAAGAAATTACCAACAGAAAACAGTAGTGTGTTATCCGGCACTAGAACAAGAGTTCCAGATATAACGCCTATAAGTGGTCTTTGTGCACTATGTGTATATAATTGCCCTATACTATGTGAAGTAGGTAAATCAGCTATTAGAGGAAGAGAGGTTCTATATCCTGAGCCAGAAGAATTTGGATTGAGTACAGCTGCAGCCAATAAAGACTTTGGACTTGATTGGTCTGATCTACAGCTTATACCAAGACTCTCAGAAGTCTTTGGTATTGAGCCTATTCCAGAGGAAATGATTTTCGAGAAAGCTGATGTGTCTACCAGCTATGGTAACGTAAATCTCAAGCTACCTGTATTCATTGCAGCTCTAGGCTCTACTGATGTAGCTAAAAAGAATTGGGAAGGACTTGCTATAGGTGCCGCTATATCTGGTACAGCTATTGTTGTAGGCGAAAATGTTTGCGGAATGGATAAGGAAGCTATATTCTCTAACAATCAAGTGGTGTACTCTAAGGATCTAGAGTTCAGAGTTAAGACGTATAGAGAGCTTTGGGATGGAAAGTACGGTGATATAGCTGTCCAGAACAATATAGAAGATGAGACAATGGGTGTGGATATCTATGCCGCATCAAAGCTAGAGGTAAATATCATAGAGAAGAAGTTTGGACAAGGAGCTAAATCCATAGGTGGTGAAGTTAGAGTAAGAGATCTTGAGAGAGCTATAGAGCTAAAGAAAAGAGGATACATAGTCATCCCTGATCCTGAAGACAAGAGCGTCCAAGAAGCATTCAAGCTAGGCATAGTGAAGAGTTTTGAAAGACATAGCAGGATAGGTAAACCAGATCCTCAACACTTCTTGGAGAGAATAGATCTATTGAGATCTATGGGAGTCAAAAAGATATGGATAAAGACAGGATGCTACAGACCTATAGACATCGCATTCGTGATGAAGATTGCAGCACAAGCTAAAGCAGATGCCATTACATTCGATGGTGCTGGAGGTGGAACAGGCATGTCTCCGGTACCCATGATGAACGAAAGCGGTGTACCAACAATATATCTAGAAGCATGGGTATTGAAGGCCTGTGAAATAATGAAAAAGAAGGGTATGCATATACCAGACATAGCTATGGCTGGAGGATTCTCTAATGAACATCAAATAGTTAAAGCTATAGCAATGAGCAATTTCGGTGACAAACCCTATATAAAAGCTGTAGCAATGGCTAGAGCACCAATACTTGCCGTTATGAAATCTAGATACTTCATAGAACTCTCTAAGAAAAATGCACTTCCACAGAATTTTGTCGAGAGATACGGATCTAAACCAGAATCATTCTTTGCATCGACATATGAGCTTGTAGGAAGATATGGCGCACAAAACTTAGAGAAATTAATAGAAACAGGTGCTGCTGGACTTTACACGTACTTCTTAAAAATCGCAACAGGTATAAAGATCCTCATGGTTGGACAGAGAAAATATCGATTAGATCTGCTAGATCGATCAGATCTAACATCATTAACAGAAAGAGCTGCAAAAGTAACCGGTATATCGATGACAGATGAAGTAGATAAAGAATTATTCGAGTCTATACTCACCAAATAGAATGCCGAGTACCGCATCTAAAAATACTATAATTTCATTAACATTTTTACATCTAGATCTGCACGCCTCCTAATGTATGTAGATCCTATCCCGATATTATTCATGTAAATAAGGAGCAGAATTACTGTAGCTCAAGATTAAGTAGGTTTAGGGATGTATTGAACATAGAAATAGCTACAAATCATTGATACGCTTGATATGTCTAGCTTGGTCGGCTATACAATATAGGTGATACATGTAGAGAGTTTTTAGACCAGCAATATAGATACTCAATCATGTTATAGTACCTTTAGTGCTTTGCATACTATATGTTCTATTCTGATAAATATTTATATTCTCTTCTAGGTATCTACATACTGAATATGGGTGCAGATAATGATTGTATGGATGCCCCAGATACTTGTTATTAAGAGAGATGGTAGTAAAGAGCCATATGTATACGAAAAGATTGTTGTTTCTTGCTTAAAGGCTGGCGCTACCTTAGATGCTGCTCGGAGAATTGCTACATTCGTTACAGCTAAACTTATATCAGAAGGTAAAGAAGAGGTTAGCGCTAAAGAGCTTACAAAGATAATTCTCGAACTTCTTAAAAAAGAGAATGATGAATGGTACCGTAATTGGATATTATTCGATAGAGCTGTAAAAAGAAGGAAGACTGAGGAAGAGCTTTCTCAATCAACATAATTTTTCATCTATCTCTATAGCTTCTGCATTATTATTGACATGCTTTGATATAGCTTATCCTTCTGTCCTGTTATATGAGTTAAAGTTATTATCTTTAAGTTTCAGCAAATGTATACTGAATCCTAGATAAGACATTGGGTTAGACTTATGTCTATTCCTAGATCTCTTGAAGTAAGGATAACTAGAGCTATAGTTAGAAATACAATGAAGGAATGGCTAGATTTGAGTAATACTGATGTCGTTATAGTAGGTGCAGGTCCTTCAGGTATGACTGCCGCTAAATATTTAGCTGATAGAGGTTTACGGGTTCTAGTTCTTGAACGTAGACTTAGCTTTGGTGGTGGTATTGGTGGTGGTGGTATGCTTTTCCACAAAGTTGTTGTGGATAATTCGGTTTTATCTATACTAAAGGATTTCAATATAAAGTTCTATAGAGATGAGGAAGAAGACCTCTACGTTATAGATGCTTCAGAGCTTATGGCTAAACTAGCTGTCGGAGCTATTGATGCAGGTGCAAAAATATTCCAAGGAATCCATGTGGAGGATGTTATATATAGATCTGATCCTGTTAGAATAGAGGGTGTTGTTATTCAGTGGAGTGCCGTAATTATGTCTGGTCTACATGTAGATCCTCTATTCATAAGATCTAGAGCTGTTGTAGATGCCACAGGACATGATGCAGAAGTTCTGCAGATAGTTGCTAGAAAACTACCTGAGGCAAATATAGCTCTACGTGGAGAGAAATCTGCTTATTCAGAACTATCAGAAAAAGTTGTTGTAGATAAAACAGGAAGAGTTATACCAGGGCTATATGTTTCTGGTATGTCTGTTGCATCACTATATGGATTACCGAGAATGGGTCCTATATTTAGTTCTATGATTTTATCTGGCAAGAAACTTGCGGAAGTAATTTCAGAAGATCTAGCTAGCTAGAGGTGCCATACTGTACAGGTTAAATCAATACTTTTAACTAAACCATCTATGTAACATTAATCGAGTCTAGATCCTTTTATTCTGCTATAACACTACAGAGGTACAGAGTGATGATTCCTAGACCAGACTGACTAGATGAAGAGTCTCTGGAGACTGAACATTATACATAAACGTTATACGTAAAGCTTTAATAGGGGAAAAGATATAGAGAAGTGTGGCTGGGGATTGATATGAGCCAATGGTAGATATACCTAAAAGATATCTGGATGAAATTCTACCTAGCTACTGGTACAATATTATACCGGATTTACCTAAACCATTACCACCACCAATGGATCCAGAAAATGGTTCCTCACGAATAGAATTGCTCCAGAAAATAGTGCCTAGCGAAATCTTAAAACAGCAGTTCACAGTTGAGCGATACGTAAAGATCCCCGAAGATGTTCTAGAGAAATACAGAATTGTTGGTAGACCTACACCTCTCTATAGAGCCATAGGATTAGAGAGGTATCTAGATACATCAGCTAAGATATACTTTAAATATGAAGGTGCTCTACCCACAGGTTCCCACAAGATTAATACAGCTATACCGCAGGTGTATTACGCATATATCGAAGGCATTGAAAGGATTGTAACAGAAACAGGTGCAGGCCAATGGGGTTCTGCTGTTGCATTAGCTACATCTCTGTATAGAATTCTGTCAACTGTGTTTATGGTTAGAGTTAGTTATGAACATAAACCTAGTAGAAGAGCCCTCATGGAGTTCTATGGAGCAGAAGTAATTCCTAGTCCATCAAAATTAACGAACTTTGGTAGAGAAATACTTAGTAGAGATCCAGAGAATCCTGGGTCTCTCGGAATAGCTATAAGCGAAGCTATAGAGTACACGCTTAGTCATAGATACAGATATGCTATAGGTAGTGTTCTAGATGTTGTTCTACTCCATCAAAGTGTAATAGGTTTAGAGAGTATTAAACAGATGGAAATTGTAGGTGAAGAACCTGATGTAGTTGTAGCTTGTGTAGGTGGTGGAAGTAATTTCGGTGGATTAGCGTATCCATATATAGGGCTTAGAAACAATGGTAAGAGATTTATTGCTGTAGCTTCAGCAGAAGTACCTAAGTTTAGTAAAGGTGTATATACATACGATTATCCAGATACTGCTGGAATTCTACCACTTATTAAGATGATTACACTAGGTAAAGACTTCATACCACCACCCATCTATTCTGGTGGATTGAGGTACCATGGATTAGCACCAAGCTTAAGCTTACTAGCTAGAGAAGGAGTTATCGAGTATGCTGAGATTAGCGAAAGAGATGTCTATAGAGCAGCCAGAATTTTTGCAGAAACACAAGGAATAGTACCTGCACCAGAATCCGCTCATGCTGCTAAAGTAGTCATAGATATTGCTCTAGAGGCAAAGAAAAGAAATGAAAAACCAGTCATACTGTTCAATATGAGTGGTCATGGATTACTAGATATAGAGAACTACAGATCTATGATGATTAGATACGGAAAGGAATAGACTTGCAGAAATCTAGAGGTGAGTGTATGGGTAAATATCTCGTAGTCTATAATACATTGGGATTTCCATCAATAGATAAGTTCCTACTATTCTTAAAGGAAGCAAGAAATAGGGGAGTCGACTTCTTTGAGATAGGCATTCCACCTAAATTTGCTAAATACGATGGTCCAGTAATAAGGAGGAGCTATAGTCGTATTAAGTGTTCTATTGTAGATATATGGGAAGTGCTCAAAACTGTTCGAAAGAATACAGATATTCCTCTAATAGTTTTGACGTATCTTGATGATCATGTGGAGAATCTTGGAATGTTTATAGAGAATCTACACGCACTTGAGATAGATTACGTTCTCTTCCCAGACTTACTCATAGACTACGTCGATAGATACCAAGACATAGTCAAAGAGGTTGAAGACCACGGACTAAAGGTAACACTATTTGTCTCTCCCTCTATGCCTGATAAACTTGTAGCAGAAGTGTCTCTACTGACTCACCCATTTCTGTATTATGGCTTAAGACCTGCTACAGGTATACCGATACCCATAGATCCTATTGCCTTAGTCAAAAGGGTTAGAAGACTCACCAACAACGCTCTCGTTGTTGGGTTCGGTTTGTCGATAAACGATATAGCTAAGGTTTTGGAAGCAGGTGCTGATGGTGTTGCTATTGGCACAGCTATTGTTGAAGCTTTGGAGAATGACGGAGTAGATCAGGCATTAAGAATTGTCGAAACTGTTAGAGGTGTACTGGATGGACTATAGAGCAATACTGAGTAAGCTCATTAATGGAGAAAAACTGAGTGAAGAAGATTCCATGTCTATAGCGCTAAGCATTATGGATGGAGAAATACCGGACATTATTGTTTCAGCCCTTCTTGTAGCTCTAAGGATTAGAGGAGAATCTGTTGATGAAATTGTCGGCTTTGTTAAAGCTATGAGGATGAAGTCTCTGAAGATACCTTGTAGTTATGCTATAGATATTGTTGGAACAGGTGGAGATGGTATTGGAACATTAAATGTTAGTACATCTTCAGCAATACTTACATCGATTGTCTACCCTGTTGCTAAACACGGTAATAGAGCTGTAAGCGGTAGAAGTGGTTCAGCAGATCTCTTAGAATTTCTCGGATATAGGATAGAGATAGAGCCTAATAGAGCAATAGAATTGATAAGTAAAACCGGGTTTGTATTCCTATTCGCGCCTCTATACCATCCAGCCATGAAGAGAGTAGCACCAATACGAAAGATGCTAGGGATAAGAACAATATTCAATGTGTTAGGTCCTTTAACAAACCCTGGAGGAACCAAGAAACAAGTCATTGGTGTATTCTCGAAATCTTTTGCCCATGTTATAGCCCAAGCCGTTGCTCGTCTAGATTTCGAGAAGGTACTTGTCATACATGGTGAACCCGGTATTGATGAGGTAAGTCCTTCGGGTTTAACACATGTGTATGAAGTTAAAGGATCTAGAATCGAATACTATACACTACAGCCCAATGACTTTGGAGTAGAAAGTATACCTATAACGCGACTCACAGTCTCTGGTGTTGAAGATTCTGCTACTAGGATCTTAAGAGCTGCCAAAGGTCTGGATAGAGATGCTAAAGTATTTATAGAGATGAATACAGCTTTAGCACTATATGTAGCAGATATTGTCAAGAGCTTTAAGGATGGTTTTGAATATGCTGAGAATCTTCTACCAAAATTAATAGATAGAATAGAAACATTAGTTCAAATTAATGGCGATATAGATAGATTTAGATCTCTATTGGTGAAAATTCTATGAGGATAAAGCTGAAGATATGTGGTGTGGCTAATCTAGACGATGCTTTAGAGATAGATAGAATAGGTGTAGACTTCATAGGTGTTGTAACAGATCCTGTAAGTCCTAGATACGTATCAGAAGAATTTGTAGCCAAACTAAAGAATATAGTTTCAACACCTATCGTTAGCGTTAAAGTACATGGAGCTATAGATACATTAGTTAATAGTTACGCAGACTATATACAGATACATAGAATCTTAAAAGACAGTGAAATTGAGACTCTATCAACATACAATACAAAGAGGTTCATACTATATGTACCTGCATCACTAGACTATCTAGACTATTTGAAGAAAGTACAAAAGTACCTCAGTCTAATACTATTTGATTCACCAATAAAAGGTGTGCCCAGTAATCCTAAGGTACTGAGAATTCTTCTTGATTACCATAGGGATGCTGGAGTAGCTGGAGGCATCACTCTAGAGAATGTACACGAGTTCCTAGAGCTAGAACCTAGATGGATAGATGTCTCTAGCGGTGTTGAGATCCATCCCAAGAAAAAGGATTTGGAAAAGATTAGAAAGCTTAAAGAGGTTGTATATGAATGGAGAAAATGAACATGAAGTACATGCCCAATATTGAAGACGCTATAAAGTGTATAGATGGAGAAGAAGAGATCTTTGCTGTATATGAGGATCTTGCTCAAAGAAGCTATAGTATTATTGTATGGGGGGTTAAGAACACTGTGAGAGGAAGCCATGAAGATGTTCTTGATGAACTTAGAACTAGTTTAAAGAAGGTTGAGATACGTAACCATATGTATCCACTAGATATAGGTTTGATAGGATACGTAGGGTATGATGCTGTAAGACTGTGGGAGAAAATACCGGATCTCCGTCCCTATTCAGAGGAATGGAATTATGTAGAGTTCTTCGAGCCCATGAACATAGCCATATATGATTACAGTAGAGGGTCTATTTATATCGATGGAGATCCCTATCAACTAGAGAAATGTAGAGGTGGATACAGTAGAGGAAATGTGAGAGTCGAATTTTATGATTCTTCGCTAGATGGTAAAAGATTTGAAGAAGCTGTTGAAGAGACTCTCAAGTACATCAAGAATGGCTATGTTTTTCAGGCTGTTTTATCGAGATTTCAGAGATATACCTATAGAGGCGATGTTGTTAATCTTTATCTAAATCTTAGAGAGATAAATCCATCACCCTATACATACCTCATAAAATTCGGCAACAGGGTTGTATTGGGTGCTAGTCCAGAACTTCTCTATTCGTATAGAAGAGGTATTGTTGAAACTTACCCAATAGCTGGTACAAGACCCAGAGGAAGAACCAACAATGAGGATGGAGTACTTGAGGAAGAGCTTCTTAAATCAGAAAAAGATAGAGCTGAACATCTTATGCTCGTAGATCTCGCTAGAAACGATCTTGGAAAAGTATGTGTACCTGGTACAGTAAAGGTCGAGAAACTTATGTATATAGAGAAGTACAGCCATGTGCAACACATGGTATCGAAAGTTGTAGGTATAGTGAAGAAGAGATATGATGCTATAGATTTAATGAAAGCATTGCTACCCGCAGGAACTGTAAGTGGAGCTCCAAAGCCTTTTGCAATGAAGTTGATAGAAGAATTAGAAGAATACAAAAGAGGTCCTTATGCTGGAGCTGTAGGATTCTTTACATCTTCTGGTGAAGCTGTAATGGCTATAACTATCAGATCCGCCTTCATATATAAAGATCTTGTAAGGATACAAGCTGGGGCAGGTATTGTATACGACTCTAAACCTAGAATGGAATATGAAGAAACAGAACACAAGCTTGCAGCACTAAAAGTGGCTCTAGGCATTATCGAGAGGTGATTGTATTGGAGCTTATTCTCGTGATAGACAATTATGATAGTTTTGTGTACAATATAGCTCAAATAGTTAGCGAACTAGGTGCTATAGCTATTGTTGTAAGAAATGACGAGATATCTCTATCAGCTATAGATAGAATAAATCCAGACAAAATAATAATTTCGCCAGGTCCCGGAACTCCCGAGAAAAAAGAAGATATAGGTATATCTCTAGATATTATAAAGAGATACTGTAAATCCATACCTATTCTAGGTATATGTCTTGGACATCAAGTAATAGGTTACGCATTTGGAGCAAAAATAAGAAGAGCTAGAACAATTATGCATGGAAAAATAGATACCATAAAGATACTGAATGAAGATACCCTACTTAAGGGTATCCCAAAGATAATTAAGGCAACTAGATACAACAGCTTAGTTATAGATAATGTGTCTAAGGAGCTTGTTATAGACGCTATATCTCTAAATGATGGAGAGATTATGGCTATACACCACGTAGAATATCCGATATATGGTCTTCAATTCCATCCAGAAAGCATAGGTACAGAGCACGGTAAACAGATATTGAAGAATTTCATAGATATGGTGTAGCTTTATGCCGAAGAACATTAAGGGATGGCTTGAAAATGTTGTTAGATATAATAGCTTGAGACCGGTACTCAGAATAAGCAGGTTTCGTAATTTTTATAGCCTTAGGGATAGAATAGAGGAGATGCACCGTAGAGATCGTATAGCAATAATAGCTGAATTCAAGATGAGATCACCCTCAGGATTAAATATAGTTAGAGATCCCACAGATTATGTAAAACATGTAGAGAAACATGTTGTAGGGATGAGTGTACTTACTGAAGAACTTTACTTTGGAGGTTCTTACAACTATCTCATATCTATAGCATCCATAACTAATTTACCCATATTGATGAAGGATATAGTGGTATCTTATAGCCAAATAGAAACAGCATACAATATAGGTGCTGACGCCATTTTGTTAATAGCATCAATACTTACCGATAGAGAACTAGATGCACTATATGAAGCTGCAAGAAGCTTCAATCTAGAAGTTCTCATAGAAGTTCATAACGAAGATGAAGCTGAACATGTTGTTGACATGGGTTTTCCAATGATTGGTGTAAACTCAAGAAATCTGATAACATTTGAGATAGATCTATCAAAAGCATACAAAGTTCTTGAAAAGATACCCAATAGAGTAACTAAAGTGGCTGAAAGTGGTATAAAGAGTAGAAAAGATATAGATTATCTAAAGAACGCTGGTGCAAAAGCTTTCTTAATAGGGACAGAAATTATGCTTAATCCAAGTAAAATATATGAATTAACAATCTAATGATCCTTTAGCTCTAATGTAGGTGTTTCACAAGAATCATAGAGATGAACTCAATAGTGTAGCTGATGTTGATAGATACACAGCTACTGTGCATAGATCTATTGTGAAAATATCTAAAGAAGACGATTGATCTCGATTGATCTATATTCAACTAAACCTATCTTGGTATAGATTGCCGAGACAGTTACTTTACCTAAAATGATTACTGTTATGTATAGTTCATGATTATTTAGATAATCCTTGTATACAGAGTATTGATGCATCCTGGATCTGGAGCCAAAGGATCTCCGAAATACGCATATGCTCTAGCTCTACAACCTCCACAAATACATCTATAGGAACAGATTCTACAAGGTAGCCCAAGATTCTCTCTATTTCTCAGCATTTTGAGTAATTTGTTTGTTTTCCATATACGTTCAAAGCTTATGTACCTAATATTCCCTAGAGCTATAGGCGTAAATACACATGGAGATACATCTCCATTTGGTTGTATAGCTGCATATATTCTTCCAGCTCCACATCCACCTATGAATTCTGCTAAAGGTTTTGTAACTATATCGCCACGGATAGCGTAGTGTGTTGGTGCTATCTCTTTACCTCCACTAATCTGGAGAACTACTCTAGCGTATTGAGGTGCCGTTATGTATATTTCGTTTTTTCTCTTCTTCATCTCTCTATATATCTTCTTCATAAAGTTCTCTCTTTCAATTGGATCGAGATCGAGATTCGGAACTTCCTTACCTCTCCCAACCGGTATATAGTTAAAGAATATTACTCTATTTACACCTATGTTTTGAGCTAAATCAAGGATTTCATCTACTTCATTTATATTGAGTTTCGTTATTGTTACAGCCATAGCACTATTTATTCCAAGTTTAACAGCATTTTCTAGAGCTTTTATAGCTCTATTCCATGAACCTTCGAGACCTCTAAATCTATCATGTTTACTTTGATAAGCAGAATCTATCGATACTTCTACATACCGTAAACCTGCTTCAGCAGCTTTCTTAAGTTCATCTATATCTGCATATCTCCAGCCATTTGTAGCTACAGCTACGTATATACCTTTCTGAGCAAGTGCTTTAACTATGGTTAGATAATCTGGATGAAGTGTTGGTTCACCACCACTTAGTGCAACAGCAGCTACACCAGCTTTATCGAGATGATCTACTAGTGCTAGTTTCTCAGAAAGTGTGAGCTCATCTTCCATATTTCTTCCTGCTTTTTGATAACAATGTATGCATTGGAGATTGCAGATGTTTGTGAAATTCCATACAACTAGAAAAGGTGCTGGAAGAATTTGTGGAATTGTTACACCATACTCTGCTATTCCTTTCATAACACATTCTACACCTCTTCTAACAGCTGGATCACTAAGCATTTCAGCAATTTCTCTACGATTGCCTCCAAGAATCTTTATACCGACATCAATGAGCATATACATAAAGTCTATAGTAAATCTCGATGTTATGGGGCATAAAACTTTAGAGCCTATGTATCTAGATAATGCGTAGTGCATATAGCTACGTTTTTCAGCTGCACCATCTACATAACATATAGTGCTATTAGTAGCATATCTTAGTAGGCTTCTCACAAGCCTATTCCCTAGAAATAATCTAATCAATGCAATAACTACATCAACACTACTTCTGCTAGACATAATAGTCCCTGACAATGGGATAGCTAGATCGTGGAGAAGTGTTTTCAGCCGCATATGTTTTCAAACGATCGTAAAACTCAGGTGTTCTAGTGGCAGGAGCGGGATCTATACGTATCTTTCTAGGTTTCTCGGGGGGCTTCAGCTGCCTCCAGTAGATTAGTGCAATATAGGATACGAGTAGTATAGTAATGAGGAAAACTATGAGAGCGATTTTAACCTTCACTGTTTCACCATAAATTACCACTTCATTCTACCAGAGCCTAATGTATGTTTAGTCCTTCTGGTAATATTGAAGCTATATATGTGTATCCTTAATAGCACTCAAATGAAAATTAAATTAAGTATAATTTTGGATTAATTTAGAATATTGTAAGGGTCCTGATTTAATGATACTATTGGTATTTAAAGTCAGAGCTATAGATAATTTATTGTGTGTAGTATGAAGATACTTGATGCTATCACCATAATTATTCAATCCATATATGAGCAGGTTCTCAACTGTCTTAGATATGATTTACACTGCATGGATCCACCAATTATAACCTCAGGTCTTCTCGATAAATACGGAATAGATAAGTACCCTAAGAAACTCAGCTTCTGGAAAATTATTGACTACATCATTTCTAGATATAATGAAGTCGTGATTTTTAGGAGTAGATTTGGTTTATTTAAGCTTTATTTAAGTCATGACATAGAGGAAATATATAGAATTGAGAATAGTGATATCTATGTAGATGCTCTAGACTGTAACTATATAAAATGCACAATGGTGCCTAGAAGTCATGTACTTAGGATATATCTCGAGGGTATATACAACGAAAGAGTTGTCCTCAGGATAAACATAGTTACACTACTCAAGCTAGCTATAGTTGAAAATCCATATTTTAGAGAATGTCTAGAAGATTTTGTATCAGATCCTATGTCCCTTACATCGATAATGAAGATAGTGAACTGTAGCACATCAATAATAATGAAGCATAAAAATCTCTACAATCTTCTATTCAATAAACACTTAAAAACAGCTCTAGATGTAATTAAGTACTCACCTCTATTAAGAAAATACATAGAATTCAATGGACAGAGCATCAAAGAGGATGAAAAGTCTTCTAATCAATAAGTTTTCTATGCTATTGTGCTACTGATTCTAAATAGCCATATCCTTTCTATGAATACTCAGTTATAGTTTACCACTCTTCTTAACAACGATGTCTACTGCAACGTGATACCTTCTTGGAGATATACCTCTAATTACATGTCTCCCAACAACTTCTACAGGTATATTAGTGGCGCTGATTCTCTCTACAACTTTCTCTACAGCTTTCATAAATGCTTGTCTCTTGTTTTCTGCCTCAATAAATAGATGTGGATGTATATAGCCATAATCTTTAACAGCTTTAATTGCAACATCTATAGCTTCTTCAAACATATCTGGATAAGGCATCAAGATTCTATCAAATTTCTCTTTCAAAGCTGGTACTATAAGTAGTGAATCTCCATGTATAACCTCATTGAATATCGATACCTTATTTAATTCGATATTTATCCTAATGTATCTAGCTGCATAATCGTTTATATCTATTGATAGGACATAGCTTGGCTGAGCATACTTAGATAGAATTACGCTATATGGACCAAAGCCTGCAAACATATTGAGAACCTTCTCACCCTTCTTTACTTGTCTAGCTATCCTCATATGATCGTAGCTAAGAACTGGAGAGAAATAGACTTTAGTTATATCTAGTCTAAAGATACATCCATATTCTTTATATACTGTCTCGCTTCTTGCTTCACCAGCTAAATGTATATACTCTCTAATTCTTTCAGCACCATGAACAGGAGAAACAGCAAGCCAAACAGATTTGATATAGGGAAGCTGATTCAAAAGCTCTTCTCCAACAGCTTTAAAAATATCTGGAGAAAGATCAAAAGGTTTTCTAATAACAGCTATATCACCTACAATCTCAATACGTTTCCAAATCTTTTCAACATACTCGCTACCCAAGATCTTTTCAACAACTTTTTTAAGCAAAGGTTTATCGTTGTGCATGACTATTCCCATAAACATACTTTAGGTAAAATCTTTAAGCATTTAATACCAGAAACTTTATTAAATAGATTCTTTCATATATTTTGACCTTACCTATATCATACATAGATATATAGAATATGATATAAACATCTACATGCTTTTACAACAAACCTTATTAATATAAAACAATAAATCATTACATATTATCTCAAACTCGTTTCTTCAGTATTTGATATTTTCTGTAGTTAGCTACTATAGCCATTATTGCTATAAATATTGTTAACGATGTCAATACCGATTCTAGTCTTATTCCCCACGGCGTATAGTTCAATAGAAGACCTATTAATGGAACTACTGCTAATGATAACCCTATAGATAATGCTAGTCTCTCTAGTGAAGAAAGATCTTGTTCTTTCGGATACAGAGCCTCTATCAATACGTATCCAGGTAGAAAGAGGACAGATATAGATCCTAAGATATATCTCAGATATATTATCCATAAGACAGTAGGTGATAACACAACTGTTATTATTGTAGTTGCTGTTAATGTTATTGTTGTCCATAACCATAGTGTATAGTCTGGTCTTGATAAATACTCTACAAAATCTCTAGGGGGAGCTGGATCCATTAAAACTATTTTACCTGATGCTATATCGTTATAGATGTTCTTCAAAATATTGAACCTCCCTCTTCTTGCTCTATCATATAGCTCTTCTACATATTCTTCTAACGTCTTATTTTGCGATGACCTGGTCTTCACGGTATTTGCACCTTAACTATATTCACGTATAGATGGTTCCAAATACCTGTGTACATCCATTCCTTTCTATCTATATCATATATCCATAGCTCAAAGATTAACGCTATTTCATCTACATCAGTATTTCTCTCAATAGTTATCGGTATCTCCACCTTCTTAGTCACATTCTCTTTAACATCAACAAGAAATTCATATACCTTTATCGTAGGTTGAGAACTTGGTGAAGTATTTGTTGGTAATGTTTCTCTATTTCCTATCTTATACCTTACCTGCACTAGTGCTGGATAAGCTTTATGATTATATACATATACATAAAGCTCTAGATTCTGACCTGGATAAACTTTTGTTGGATACTCACCTATCTTCATCTCCTCATTTAGTATACCAAGAGCTTGAAACGGTTCCACTATCTCTGGTCTCAATATCTGTGCTATAGCTATAGCTGAACCCACAACAGTTATAGCTAGAATAACTGCTAAAACTTCTTCATCTAGTAGATTCAGTTTTAATCACCCATTTTCTTCTAGCTTTAAACCATACATAGATGTACAATCTGGGAAACACTATATAGAGAATTAGGGGTATAGAAGCTATAGCTACAACCATAGACATTTTAGCGATATTCTTGTACATAACGATAGTGGGTGCTCTTTCCCTAAGATACTCAACTTCTGTGCTTAAGTTTAAAAGCAAAAGCTTGGCATATTCTGTTCTATTGTTCTGTATAGCTTCGTGAACCTCCTTAAGCTTACAAACAATATATGAAACATCAACACCTTTTCTAGCTAGATCAGCTACCTCGATATAGAGCTTCAAGAATTCTTCAAATATACCGCTATCTGAGTGTATAGAGATACAACTACTGGAGATAGAAACAGCAAGAACTAATACCATTAGTACTATAACCATACTGTTCAACTTAATTAATGATGAATCTATACACAATATGCATTCACCAAAACCGATATAATGAATCTACAGATTCAAACCCTTTTCCTCACGAGATCTACGAATATATAGCTTTTGTAGATATTTACCAAGATAGTGTAGGATCAGAAGCATGAATCCTATGACAACACTAGTGTTTGTTATGATCATTGATAAATCTAGTACATAGGTGGTTCTCGATCTAGATATCTCAATAGATCTAACATTACCTAGAATGTCTCTAGCCATCTGCAACTGTTCTGAATATTCATTAGATATTGGTGTCATTATTGATAACCTTATGTATGTAGTTCCTTCCTGAAGAATGTACCTGTAGATTGCGTAGCTAAGTAGCATCATATTGCCTGATTTGGATATCAGCATATGGTTTATCGTGATATTACCTAGTTCTGTCCAAGATCTATGAATTCTATATCCTTGTAGTGTCACACATACGTACCATCCATGGAATTTCGTAGGTACATCAGCAACCTCTATATAGCCTAAGAATATCGTGTTGTTGTACATGAATGCTATACTCCTTATTATCGGTATACCTAATGCTGTTCCAAGTCTGGGTTCAGGTACATCTTTAAATAGAAATATGTCTGTGGAATTTAGTACAATAGTAGTGGGGTTTTCTAGAAGTTTGGGTAAACTAATCACAGAAGGTGTTGTTTGTGCTAAAGTTACTGTTGAAGCCGCTGGAGCTAGTACGTTAAACACTATGGCTATGAATAGAAGAAGAGCTATGGATCCTGAGAAAGCTATAGAGGGCTTCATATAGCTAATTGTATAGGGCTTCACTACAGCTTTCTCTTTAGATATTTTCGAGATTATGTATAGCGATAAAGCCGTAGCTATAGCTACATACAGAATAGATGGTGTGTAATGGAAAAACTTTAGAGCTTCCTCAAAACCTATAGTCCTTGTTACTAAGATTATAAGTACAAGTCTAGAGATATTCCCTAGAAAAACTGTGAGGATAGCAGAAACAATAGAGAGGGTAGTATACATAGCTTTCCTTCTGATAGACGTACTAGATTTTGAGGACAAGTATATAACCAATGGCGCTATAGAGAGTACTGATAGAAACGAAACTATACCGCTGCATATTGGAGCTATCTCAAACGATCTTTCTATTCCAGTTGAATCTTTTGTGATAAGCACTATTATTCCATTAGATTCTGTAAGTTTTGTGGATGTGATATGAGCCGCAGTTCTTGCTACGATCTCTGTGAGAAAAGATGATAGACCATCCGCAATAGGTCTAGGTATTGGTATGAGTATTAGTAGCAACATCATTGATAGAATTCCTGTCATCAATTTTCTAGATCTTAGAAAAAGAGCTAGAAAAGACCATAAGAGAAACACTATAGAGAGTGTCTTTAGCTCAATATACATTTCCGTTACCGTTTCCCCAATTACGTAGAATGTTATAGCTGTCGATAGAAACATAACTGATGTTACAGCTCTAAACACGTTTATACCTTCAATACTGAATCTATCTAATATCACCTTCAGAAAAACACCTACAGCTATAGGTAGTGCAACAACTAGATAGCTATAGTCTTCTGTAAGCATCAATCTTATGTATACATATAGGTAGTCTCTGTAGGCTATATAGAGTGTTGCTGCTAGAGCTATAGCTACAAGAATGAGTACAACAATTTTGTAGAGTCTATCACTATTCATAGGTCTCTATCCTTTATTTCTTCCGCATAACTACTTCTGGAACTAGCTCTAAAGGTGTATATATGTATCCATATCTACTGAGAATATATTTAGCTATAGCGTATCTAAGCTCTAGTGATCTACTATATATAGCTGTAAATGGTTTTGGTGGTATACATCCTTCTCTAATTATAACTTCTGCAAGTTTGTCAGCATACATAGTGTTGCTCAAAATGTATATAGAGAATATCTTAGGTTTTTTATCTATCTCGAGAATCTCTTCAACATATCCTTCATCTACTTTATGTATCGAGGTGTAATTGAATAGAGTTTGTATAGATAGTCCCTTGAATGTACGATACAGTCTATACAGAATATCTACTACTCTTCCCCTCAGACTTATCACAATATCTCCTACTACGAGAATAACTGTACACCCAGTTGTAGGAGACCTCTTGAATATATCTAAACAGAGTTTAACTAAATTAAACGCTATTCTGTCGAGATCAAGAACACTAGAAGCATACAGATCTGTTATAACAATAGGTTCAAGTCCTTCTTCAGCAACATTGTATATCTTCTCATAAACCGTCGACCCAAATTCTTTAACGACCATGATGCCTCTGCTTATTGATTTCTTCCAGTGTATATGTTTAATTGAATCTCCTGCGGTATAGTATCTAACACCCATATACTCGCCCCATCTACTTCTCCTAAAAACATCATCACCTCTACCAACCATATGCGATAACTCTTCTAGAACTGATGCAAATCTTTCAACGATTCTTAGAGCATAGGGATGTGCTCTAGCTCTATGTATGTACTCACGAATAATATCTACAGCCTTTCTACCACTCATAGATACTGCTATAGCTCCTAGATCTAAACTGTATACAGCTACTTCTACATTGGATAAGAAACTCTCTATATCTTGAACCTCTAGGAATGTTTTTTCCACAGCTTCAACAATATATTGAACCATGGGAATAGCTTTGTATTCTATAAAGTATTTAGCTATATATCTACCAGCAAACCCCAGTCCATCAAAAACATACACAGAGAGATCTACAACATTTCTACCGGTATGTTTAGCTGGAAACTCAAGGTGTATTATCGATCTACCTTTAACAACATATATGTTACTACCGAAGCTATGATCGATAATCACGTATGATTTGATAGGTGTATAGACTTCTATAGTCACAGAAGCTTTTCTGTCTACAGGAATTGTATCCGATAGCGCTAAGATTTTAGTGTAAGATTTTGAAAGAATTACATAGCTGTAGAAGATATAGCCGAAGGTGGACAATATAACGACAACTATAGGTATAGATACTTGAGGATATATAAAGACCGCAAGTAGCGATACAAGAGAATACCTAGCTACAGTAACAGATGAAGGACCTAGTAGACCTCTTTTTCCAGCACCAGGTGCTCTCAACACGAAGGGTGTAGCTATAGCTAGAGGAAGCGATAGGTAGACTCCTTGATGATTCACCGTAGACATAAAAATTAACGATACATATATAGCGATAGGTAGGAGATATCTGAACCTTCTGTAAACCAGGAATATAGCTATAGGTACCAATGGTACAGATATGATGATTATGCCTACATTAAATGTGAGATAAAGTATAGATACTATAGCATAGAGCACAACAAAACTGTCTATAACTTGATAAAGCTTAACCTCTTCTTTCTGCATAACGCATCACTACCAATATAGATAAAAGAAGTATGTATATAGATAATCCTATGGAGATATGATCCTTGGTTAGATTTAGGGGAACTATAACGTTATAGCTATACTTGATAATGTCTATAGGGCTTAACTCCAGGTAATCAATAACTATATACATTCTCCTGAACTCCACCAATGTCTCTAGAAACTTTCTGTTATTCGCATTCTCTATATTGATCAGCTTGTTACTAAATAGATCTAGATCAGATATAAGCCACAGCTCTCCTTTACCTACTTTAAAAGAACATATCGTTATATACATCCCCATTTCTTCGCCTAGAGAATAATAGTTATTACCATCTATATCAGCATAAGCGTATACAGATGTTGTACCTCTAGTAGAAAAAGCACTAGATACATCACTTATAACTATATGTGATGGACTATACATAGCTACCCTATACATATGCACACTATTATTGATGTTGATCTCTAGGGTTATCAGGGGGTACACTCTTGAATCTAGTTTATGTACCTCATCAAGTACTTTTGTCTTCTCAATTCTAGCTCTTATACCTATAAACTCCATAAACTCATTAATGTAGCCAGCCTCATTGAGGATAACCACAGTATTACCTCTATTCAGTATATCTTTAATCCACTCATATCTAGCTCTATCCATACCTCTGGCTATGGGTAGAAATACTACAGAATTGTTTTCAATACTTTTGAGACCCCTAATTACGGTAACTCTATCTGTAATAGATAGAAGTTCTGAATATCCATCGTCGTACGTGTTATATGGGCTATAGGGGGTTGTGGAAGACATGTTCATGACTATAGATATTGATGTTGTTAGAATTGACAGAACTATGATCAGTAGAGCTTCTCTATCAATCTTCAAGATCTTTTAACCTTTTAACAATTTTTTTGGCTTCAGATACATCTAAATCGTGATTTGAATATAGATCCTCTTCATAGATATCTAGAAACTTTTTAACAAAACTCTTTACAGGTTTTACAACAGTTCTATCAAATCTAGTGTAGAACTCTCTAAGAGTTTCCGAACTTTTTGGAGGTTCTATATATCTAGATATCAAAGCTATGAAGACTCTATAGAGATCACCTAACTTAGTTTTTCTGAATCTAGGTCTAGCTATATCGATTACAGTTGTCTCTCCACTATATCTAGAGATAGCCCTTCTTACACCTGAACCAAGAGTTCTCAGCGATATAGCGATATATCTCGAGCTCGAAGGTGATGTCAAGGCTATTCCTACCACAAGTACTGTTAGAGTAGTTACTGGTAGATTAACTATGTATATGTATCCTTCAACATCTGTGGGTATGTAGTTAGGATCCTCGGATTTAACTTCGATATATATGCTGTATCTCCAAAAAAGAATTGTTGGAGGTGTATCTATAGAGATAGAGAATCTAGGTTTATCTATATGTCTGTAGCTTGCTACAAGTTTACCATCTAAATATATATTAACACTATAGAGAGTTGGTGAATCTACATACAGATTAATTAAGGGTTTTGCCAAAGGTATTATACTAAATTTGCTGACATCTGCGATAACTGGTACCCTATGCTTAACAACAGCGAAAACCGAGCTATGTACTAGAGGTACGTATTTTCCTCCAGCTTCTGTTACGAAGATAAGTTTGTGGTATCCTATAGAGAGATTCTGAATCTCTATAGAGAGCCTGTTCTCCCCTATATCTATAGTTGTATTTGTAATGAATGTGTCACTAGATATTCTATCGAGATATATCGAGAGGTTTAAAGGAGCATCAACACCAGATATTATTTGAAGTTCTATCACCTGACCTGGGTAAACATAGTTTGGTACTAAAAACTGTATGTTTGGGCGTCTATATACAATTGAAAGATTAGTTAATTTGTGACCACCTATGGTCTTATTCTCTACTGATGCTCTAGCTATAACCATTAAAACAGCATCTTTAATTGTTAAAGGATTTATACCTCTAGCCAGAAGCTCTTCAGCTGATGGTGCAATCATTTCTATAGCTATTGATCTATCTACCGATACTATCCCTGATACCTCTCTACTTACAACACCTCCGTATATGGATATCAGTGTCAAGTTTATATTCTCTACAAGAGCTCTAGTAACTATAGATATGTTTACAGTATACCTGCTACCACCTTCAACAATATCTGGGTAATCTATATGTATATACAGCTCTTCACCATATTCACCATGTAGATACAGTTGAGTGAGATCCATAATTATTGTTCTCAACTTTGTGTCCAGATTAGCTACACTATCCATAGTGTTTCTGGTCATTATGTACCTAGATGCCTGATCTATGAACATATTCGAAAGCTTGTTGATATAGTTTGTTACAGCAATTTCTAGATCTGACCTGGCTATCTCAAGTCTGTATATAGCGGCTAGCAGATTTGTTTTATTTACCGAATCTTTTGACTTCATTGCCTCTATATCGATAAGAATGTCTATAATGTTCATTAGTGTGGTGTACGTTTTTCTATGCATGCTATATATATCTGTTGGTAGAGATAATACTAGCGCTTCTCCACATAAAGCTTCAGCTTTTCCGTACTCGTTAATCAATACACTGTATAGAGTATCTTGAAGTAATTTAAAGAGTGGAGCAGGATCTATGCTTAAAGATTCTATAGATTGTGTATAGATATAGCTAATGTGTGTCAGAAGTAGAGCTATCTGAAGAACTGTATAAGGTATTGCGATATACCTAGCTATTCTTTTTATAGATCTCATCTGTATTTTAATCAACCCTCTATGCTTAAGCTTGCTAATGAATTATTTAAGTATATACGGAGAACTATGTACATCACCGTATTACTTCTAAAACTATCAGTACTCTAAAGAGTACCATAGCTGTGAACACCGTTAATAACGCTATATCTACAGCTAACATTTTTGCTCTACTTCTTATCGAATTATCTATAGCTGTGAATATGAAGTAAATCAGTATAGCAACAGATAGATAGGCATCTGGTCTAGATTCTCCGACAAGTACAAGAAATATCGTTAGTATTGATGTAAGGAGAGCATAAACAATTAGACTTACTATAACTCTATTCACATCATTCACCTAAAATCTTCGCAATAATTTTATAGCTTTCAGCTGTAATAACTTCATCAACTATCTCTATATCATTCTTAAAATGGTGTGCCAATAATGTGAGTACATATACTCTGATAATGTTTATTGGTGTCTTCATCATCTCTAGAGCTTTTTCTGATAATTTACTCAACTCTATAGATATAGTATCGTTCTCCTTAGTTATAGCTACTTCTCTACACAGGTACGAGGTATCTATGAATATCTTTCTAAATCCATCAACCACATCACTAGATTCACCAACAACTTTTGATATGTAATCAAGTATGTTTGTAATCGGTAGAGCTATATAAGGAACTCTATCAAGCATATTTACACCTACCGATATGTTTCTACTACACGGTATTACCCTTTCTGAAAATACTATAACTCTATCCTCTAGACATAACTTGATCTTGTGGCTACCCACAATACCTGTATCCTCTAGAACTGATGTATAGAATAGATTTAGATCATGGATATAGTGCTCCAACATTTCTTCTAATGGCTCTCTATACGTTGTACCAACTGCTGTTGACACGACACCTACGACTAGTATGGAAAGCGACACTCCTATAACTCTGTCGTTGCTGATCAGTACCCCATAGACGATGAATAGAGAGGATATAGAGATAATAGCTAGGCCTATAATAATATATCTGTTCTCCATAGTGAACATCTCTATGCCTCATACCGATATATAGGGCTGTGACTTCATTCTTTAGGAACCTCAACTTTCTGTAGAGCTTCTCTAACTATGTCTTCAGGTTTCACACCTTCTGCTACAGCTTCTTCAGATAAAATAATTCTGTGTGAGAGAACTTCTACAGCTATCTCCTTTATGTCGTCTGGAATAACATAGTCTCTTTTATCTATAAGTGCTAAAGCTTTTGCTACTCTATAGAGGTATATAGATCCTCTGTGACTTAACCCAAGTTTGTTGTATTTGTGGTTTCTGATATAGTTAGCTATGTCGGCTATGTACCTGATTATTCTCTCATCTATGTATATACCTCTAGAAACAAAGGTTTGTAGCTCTACATATTCCTCTATGCTAACAACTTTATCTACACCAGAAGCATCTACAATATACAGCTGATCAGCTTTCTTAACCATTTCCATTTCTTCCTCTACAGGATTGTATGGAGATACACATCTAATCCAAAATCTATCTCGAAGGGTGAGAACTAGAGGATACACACCTACCTCTTCTTCTATCGGGATCTCGGTAGCTATAACGTGAAACGGTTTCGGAAGATCATGTACAACACCATCTACAGTAACTTGGAGTTCAGCCATAGCTTGAAGAAGAGCTGATTGTACACGCGTAGGAGTTCTATTAAGTTCATCAAACATCAGTATATTAGTGAATACAGGACCTTTCACAAATCTTCTGGTTCCGTCAAGAGCATAGATATAGTAGCCAGTTAGATCTGTGGGCAATATATCTGGATTACCTTGGACACGAGTAAATACACCCCCAATAGCTCTAGCGATACTCTTTGTTATCAAAGTTTTTGCTGTTCCAGGTGGACCCTCTATAAGCACATGACCACCAGCGATAAGTGTTGCTAGTATATGTTTCAATAGAATTGCCTTACCCACAATCACTCTAGATATAGACCTTATTATCTCACTAGTTATTTTTGAAGCTCTATCTAGATCCATAAATAAACACCTAGGTGATTTCTCTCAATCCCTAGAAGATATTTATTCCAGTTTAAGAACCTTACGGATAGACTATTAAGCAAAATAACGTGCACTACATACCGTGAAGTATAGTACTTGCTATTGATTCAATTCTATGTAGTCGACCACTAGAGGCATAATTCCTCTAAACTTAATTTAGATCATAAACAGAAACACTATGGTTAAGGATATGAAAATCGATACCTTTAGTGGTGTTAGTGCTAAGCATATCCTTATAGGTCTATCCATAGCCTTGTTTACGCATATGCTCACCATTTCGGCATGTGTTTGGTGGTGGGAAGTCTATAAACTCAATATAGACTGGAGGCTTCATATAGAGAGACCTGTGCCATCAATTCTCTACATATTTTATGCACCTTCATGGTTTTGGGTAGACCTGGTTATATCCGTTATAGTGTTCTCGTCCTACACGGTTCTACTGGTCTTCACGGTACTTCTAGCTAAAGCGCTGGGTATGCCGAAGTCCAGGTTCGTGGTGGCTGTAACTGTGTACACGGTTCTTCTTCTCGCTAACTGGATTTGGTACGAGATATTCAGAGCCAACATAAAAGGTGCCGATAAAGTGAATCCAAAACCTGATACATCTTTCTATCTGCTCTGGGGAGATGCGATGTACATGTTTACAGCTTTCCTCAGCTTCACAATAACCCTCGTCTTCATAGCCAGAACAGCTTTAACGAAAATAGGGAGGGGTGAACATCATGGGTAGAGCCAGAGGATCTGTTTTCTGGATACTCCTAGTACTAGAACTATACATAGTAATACTCATAGTCAACTATATATGGATAAACCTAGTTGCTGAAGTTGCTGGTGAAAGATTTCTTGAATGGTATTTTCCTTCACCGTTCTATCTCTGGAGTAAACCTATATATACATGGTCTGGAATGGCTTATTTCTTAATACTTACGGCACTAGCTGTAGTCATAGGTATAGTGACGTATGAAGAGTTGAAGAGAGATCGCTAGAGTGGGACGGTGATATAGATGCGCTACTGCGGAAGAATTACACATACATGAATTACCGCTACTGCATCTTATTTTCTCAATTCGTTAGCTCTGTTCTCTATAATGACTGCTACTGCCCCCGAATAAGATTCTGCGCAAATTTTGCTTCTTTCTCCATAACACTCTAGAGCAGTGTTAGTATGAGTTGTTTTATGGTTTCGTAGCTATAGGATATTTTAGTTTATTTATCGGATCTATACCTTAGTGTAATCGTATCAGAGGATTTGGCTAGATACTATGGGTAACAGTCTTAGAGCCTTAATACATACGTTCCTAGCACTGCTAGCTATTTTCTTGCGTAGTAGAGTCTTTATTCTTTTTGTAATCTCCATATCGCTGCCGATAGCTATAGCAACGGTTCTCTCTAGCTCTATAGCCACTCTGTATAGGCAAACTGAATTAGTTCTAGATCTCTACAGTAGACAGTCCTCAGTTTACGTGGATATGCCTTCTTACAGCAATTGTACAGTAATTCGTGTTCTCTATTTAGATATTTTGTATAGAGATAAGAATTTCACCATACAGATGCATTCTATAGACAACCTCAATATATATAGAGAGATTACGGGTATCAGGATATCCAAGCAGATGAAAAACGGTTACAAATATTTTCTCTCTATAGGTCGAGGTGTAGCTGAACTCTATGGCATCGATGTAGGTTCAGATATTGCTGTATGTATAGAGGGCTACTGTATCAATAGAACTGTTGTAGCTCTACACGATGGTAATGGATATCTAGGCTACATAGCTATCACAAGCGGTATAGACGGTTATGGACATACTGTTAACTTCTGTAGAAGCTACCATAACTACGCAATACGAAGTATAGTTGAAGACCTTGGCAAAAGTATAGAATCTATTGCAGGATTTCTTTCTATAGCTACTGTAGCTCCCTACCTCATAGCTGTGTATCTGGCTATAGATAGGGTATGGAACCTATATAGAGATGAGGTAACAGTGCTCTACAATATGGGTTTAGACAGAATATCTCTGAAACTATGTTTCTATCTAGCTGTCCTATCTATAGCATGTATAGGTATACTCTATGGTGTTTCAGTAGGTGTTGTAGCTCTACATATAGGTCTATGGATCTTGAAGCTCCTAGGTGTGTACATGTTTACTATTTCTCTACCTACGTTCAGTTCGTTGATGATACCCATAACAATAAATCTGTTGACCATAACCTTGTCTGTAGCGATAATTATTGGAAGAACTGGTGATGGATTTTGATGTGGATGGTAGAGATACTGAAACTCGTGAGCATTAAAAGCTGTATTCTCGTATTCACGTCCATACTTATTACATCAACAGTTCTACTAACTGTTTTAGGTTATCTACAGTCTCTGTACAACATCTATGAAGAGATAGCATATCCTGAAGTATTTAGAGAAAAACCTGTAGTAGTGGTATCTAGTTATGCTCTTGCTCCCTTCACATCACTCGTATCTACAGATGTTCTCAAAAACATGCTTAAAGATGCTCAAGATGTTGAATATATTTTCTACCAAATCCTGGCAATAGTCTACATCAATAACTCTAGAGCTGTAATTGTTAGAGGTATCGAGGCTAAAGATCTTAAGATTATTGCAGACTATAGAATCATTGATGGTAGAGATATAGATGAGTATTGTTTCTACTGCATATGGGTAGGCAAAAATATTGCTGAAGAGCTTAACATACGTGTTGGAGATATCATCGTGCTTTCATCTCCTTTCTTGTCTATACCTCTTATCCTAAGAGTCTCAGGGATAATAGATGCTGGATACCCCTATAATTATGAACTCTTATCCTCGATAAGTTTGGCACAATCTATCAGAGGTGTAGCTAGAGGCTATGTATCTATGGCTGTTGTAGTGTTTAGCTCGAGAGAAGATTATCTAGTTTTTGCTGAAAGACTTGGTCTACATAGAGATAGAATGTCTCTAATGGAAAGAGCTATTGTAGCTTTAAAGTATATTGGTAGAGAAATCAGGCCTCATATATATGAGCATATGACTGAAATGCTTGTATCTAGACTAGGTTTACCTAGAGATATCTACATACTCATCTCTTTTGCAACAGCCTTCATAATGTCTATAGGTCTATACATGATCGGTCAATCAATTGCTACAATAAACAGCCATAATCTCGAGGTACTGTATGAACAAGGTGTATCTAGTATCAAGATAAAGATATCTCTAGCCATAGTTCTAGCCATATTTATAGCTACATCAATAAAGCTATCTTTAATAGCCACTAGAATGCTCTCAAACATTATTTCTCTAACAATAGTAGGTTACCCACTTAAGGTAGCTATATCAAAGGATATCCTTCTAGCTACATCAATATACATACTATTCTTCACACTCATTGGACTTGCTATGGTGAAGATACATGGATATAGAGAAGAAACTATATAGAGCATCTATAGCTCTTTTAGCAACCATAGTTTTTGCCGTAATACTTAGAGTAACTCCTACAACAGTCTATAATCAACCTTTTTCAACAGATGTATGGCCTTTGATAAAAGTGAGTAGAACTATTGTCGAGAACCCTGAAGCACGTATATGGATGGATGACCGTTTTGATGGATACAACAATAGGTGGCCAGGTTTACCTATATCTATAGCGATATACTCGCTAGTGACTGGAACAAACGTAGAGATAATCTATCGCTACCTATATGTGATAGTTGTAACATCTATACAGATCCTCTCTATATACCTCTTAATGAATACTGTAAATCTTCGTAAAGGTATAGCTATTGCCATAACGTTGTACTATGTATCTACACCATCTCTAGCCTTATTCTCGTCATCTATACTCAAAGAGGTCTATGCCCATGTTTTTCTCTATCTAATCCTTTTGACTATGGTTGTCTCGATAGAGAGGAGAAGAATTGATTTCACTACTTACTTTATTCTATTTCTTCTCTTCATAACAATATCTACTACACATCACTTTACATCGCTTCTAACTCTAGAGTTCATGATCAGCACTATAATTATAGTAATGATCTACTATATCGTAGAAAAGCCGAAGAAACGAGAAGATATATGGAAAGGATTCAAACTACTTATATCTTCTTCAAGTATTTTTGCAATAGCGTTCGCTCTTTACTATTTTATTTACGGTGGATACGGTTTTAGATATAGAATAGCTGTTGAGGACATAGCTCTATATGTATTCTATACATTATTTGTCTATATAAGCTATGCCCTGGTTATCCAACTTGGTATCGGAAAAACCTCTACCCTCTCTATAACCTCTATAGTCATATTCATGACTGTAGCTATCATTGTCTATTCACTGGCTTATGGAGTAACTTTTGAAAGAATCGATATTGTTCCATACATAGTGCCTCTAGCCATACCGCTACCGCTTTTCTGTTTCTTACCTAAAGAAATGGATATAGGTAGAGCTCTAATTTTGGGGATAGCTACAGCACTTTCTATAAACATTATGTATATATATTTCAGTCGACCAGAGCTTATGGAGATATTCCACAGAATTCTAAACTATCTTCCGTTAATGAGTTCGTTTCTCATGGGATACATTGTCTCTAGAGTTCGCAACAGTATTTTAAAGATCTTTATATTCTTCATAGTTTCGATAACTGTGTTGATGAACGTAATTAGTGTATGCAACATTGTTTTAGGTAGAGATAGAACTATTTTCTACTGGATCTATAGAGAATCAGAAGTACATAGCTTAAACTATATGTATATCTCATCTATAGATAACACCAAGATTCTAGGAGACGCTAAAGTATTCTACTTTATGGGTAGCAGAAGATATGTATATCCTCTTGCTCTAATCAACTACCTTTACACCAATAGAGGCTATAGAGATTCTCTAGTTATTCTCTATAGAGATAACTTCGATAAAGGATATGTAATATCTCTAACGATACACAACATAAAGAGTTTGGTGATGTATATTAATACATTGAATAGAGTTTATGATTGTAGAACAGTATTAGGATTGTTAATGAGGTAGAGACTATGTATATAATCAGATTATTGTCTGTAGTTAAGTGGATGGGAAGAGAAAAGATTCTAGATAATGTAGATCTAGCTATAGAAGCTGGAGAACTAGTTGTTGTTAGGGGTAGGAGTGGTGTAGGTAAAACAACTTTAGCTAAAATCCTATCTCTCCTCATTAAACCTGATGAAGGTTCTCTAGAGTTTATAGATAGAGATGTAACAAGTATCAATGAGGGTGAGAGAGCTTTTCTGAGACTTAAATACATAGGCTACATAGATCAAATGTTCAAGTTAATACCATCGATAAGTGTTGCAGATAATGTTGAGTTACCACTCAAGCTCCTAGGAATACCGAGAAACGAAAGAAGAAGAAAGGTTAGCGATATTCTAGCATACCTTGGTTTAGAGGATAAGATGTACAGATATCCAGATGAATTGAGTGGTGGTGAAAGACAGAGAGTAGCTATAGCTAGAGCACTTGCTAAAGACCCTATACTAGTTGTAGGTGATGAACCTATTTCGAATCTAGATGACAATACAGCACAAACAGTTATGAAGCTCTTTCGAAGATATGTAGATGAAAAAGGTACAGCAATCATTGTAACAACTACAGATCTACACCAAAACTATAACTCTGATAAAGATCTGCTTCTAGTAAACAGTAAACTACACACATTTCAACGATTCTGATAAATTTGTATGATACTTAATAAACGGGTTCTGGAAGAAAGACAGAAATAATATAGTGTATAAATATTATCTACTGGGTCTTCCCATAGCGAGTAGGTACACCTGTAATCAGTATCACTATATCATAATTTCTTTATCTGCTTCTTTAGTAACTCTTTCGGTTACCGTTAACGGTTAATACAATATTTTTGTTCTGCTTTTTGCCTTGATCCTACAGTATATGTTATGAATTATACTAGAGGTCTGCTATCTAAGTTAAGCTATGCTTTAGGTATAGCCATAAGACATATGAGATAAGTATGTATACTATATTTACACATTCTATTAAGTACTAAGTTCATAATCTAGTATATCTACATAGGATGTTACCCTTATTTGTAGGATGTATAAATTACATAAGAGTATGTGTCAGTGAACATAATTCTAGATACTTAGTTATGAGTAATTCAGTAGATAGTTCTACACATTCTGTGAGTCCTACTTAAATACTTTACTACAACTTTTACTTCATGAACAGGTGAAATTTATGCACAGAAGATCTATACTCTTGTATGTAGTTATAATAGTCATAGCTATTGCTATAGTAGTTACCCTAAGCTATGCTTATGCTCAATACAATATAGGAAATATACCAAACGCTATCAATGATAAATCTAGATGGTTCTATGGATTTAGATTGAGTAGAGAAATACTGAGGCATTATATTGTAGAGGTTAGTGATGAGTATAGAACTAGAATCGAAAACATACTTAGATCTGATCCTAATGCCTCTACTCTACTTGAAAACGGATATAGTATAGCTGTAATTAAACCTATTGTGAGGTTCGTTGTTCAAGGAGATGGTTCTATCGTCATGAGAGCAGATAAAGCTGTTGTTATACTAGCTAAAAATGGTGAAAATAAGGCTAAAGTTTACGTAGATGTAATTAATGGATTTGTTATAGAGATTGTTAAGTGTGAAAGAATCTTGAAAAACAGAATGACAATCAGTAGTAGATGCAGTAGCACGTGGGTTGAAGCTCTAGATGATAATAGTGTTATAAGATAGTTTAACTAAACAATTTTTATATGCACTTGAATATATATTCTGTGGTTATGCTGTGAAGCTTATGGATAGAACGACCATAGTAATGATCTCTGTAGCCTCTGTATTGATAGTTCTATCTATACCATTAGTAATATACTTGACCTATCCTATAGATCAGCAAGAACCTGTTGAGCAAATAGTTGAAGATGCGTTTCAGTATCTATCTATCCCTAGACCGCCTCCAAGGTTTGTCCACGGGGTTTATGGATATACAGCTCTTAGAGGTTCTAGAAATATTATTAGGGGATTTTTTATGTGGAGAGATTCTAGAGTAGGTGTTTTCGTGGTTGATGGTGATCTTGTATCCACTGTCTTTATGTCTAGATATAGGTCTTTAGCTGAAGAGAAGTGTATTGATGGAGAGGAACTCGCCAGATATATGAATGGCACAAAGGTTGTTGCCATAGGCTATCTATTTAGGACACCTAGAGGATTGACGTTTATACCCATAGAGGTTCATATGAATGGTATGAGATTTGTGTATACACCTCGTTGAGGTGATTGTTACTGCTCTATAGTTTAGTGCTAATTTGTTTAGAGTTGATGGGTTTTACAGCTTTCCTCTATACAGCTCTAAGGTTTCTACAGATCTATAGAGAGATTGGTGGAGATGAACTTGCACTAGCCTTCCTATCTTTCATGTTTCTCTCGCTTAGTCAATTATGTGTGCTTCTCTCTATACTCTCTAGCGATATAAGGATAGCTACAGCTCTGTATGTAGCAACAGCTACTACAGCTATTGCGAGTTTCACTATAATGATTGTCCAGAGACATATAGAGAATAAAATGTACATTATGGTACCAACAATTTTATTGATACTGGTTCCCGATATTGTAGCAGGTTTACTTTCATCTTATGTAGCTATAGAAGCTAAAAGATCTATTAGATTGTTTCTTTTAATGCTTTCTCTATCATACTATTTAAGAGCATTAGCCGTAGTAGCTAGTGTTGAGTTTACACCCATACTTCTACTAATCTCTGAATCTGTAAGAAGTACATCAGCTGTTGCTCTAGCTGTACACAATAGTCTAAAGGTATCAAGGCTATGGGCAGAAAGCGAAGTAGGATTGAGATAGTGTTCAAAGTTCTCGAGATTCTTATTCAAGGTGAAACAAATCCAACTAAACTAGCAACTCTCGTCAACATGCCCTACGACAGACTTGTAAAGCTTTTGAGGGAACTAGAAGAGAGAAAAATTATAGAGATGAACAGTAGTAGAAAAACTAGGTTCATACGTATAACAGACAAAGGTATAAGGCTTTATGAAGAGCTGAAGAAAGTCCTAGATCTTCTAGATGACTATGGACTGATATAGATTAATGAACATAAACCAGGTATTTAGAGATATACAAGTAAAGTTTATTAAGTGGTCCCAACTATCTTGTATATTTCTTAGGTGTTGAATATTGTGGAGCTAGATATCTCAATAGCTTTAGGATACATAGTATCTCTAGCGGTACTCATTCTAGGTATAGCATATAGTGTATACAAAGAGTTGAGGGGTGAATAGACTCATTGTAGCATTCAGCTCTACAATCAATATCGATACAGCCATAATATTCACAGTCATGTGTTTAACTATAGCCATAGGGTTCATAGGCTATAGAGCTAGCAAGACACTCACAGGATTCATCTTTGCCAACAAGACCCTAGGTCCATGGCTACTAGCATTCTCCATAATGGCTACATACTTTAGCGCTGCATCATTTCTGGGTGGAGGAGGAGCTACCTATCTATATAATCTAGGGTTTGGAGCATGGCTAACAGCATGGCATGTTATAGGTGTTGTAATTCTATGGATAGCTGTAGCAGGTAAGCTATTCGACTACGTCTCCAAGAACAAGGTTATGAGTGTACCGGAACTAATAGGACATAGATATAGAAGTGTCTTAGCCAGAGCTATAGCAGCTACAATAATTATATCTCTCTTTACACTATATCTTGTAAGTGTTTACAAAGGTGGTGCAGTAATACTTTCGACACAGCTAGGAATAGACTTCAAATACGCTCTACTATTGCTGGCTCTACCTGTCATAATATATATCGTTATCGGTGGACTGAAGGCTGCAGCTATAAACAATCTGTTCCTCGGATCGCTAATGATTATAGCCGCTATACTAACATTTAGCTACATAATGAGCCACGTAGGAGGGCCAATAAATGGGATTCAACAGCTTTCTCAAACAATTATTGCAGGTAAACCTGGATCGCTATGGTTAAAGCTCGACGGCATGGGGCCGCCACCAGCTATAGAGAAAAACGCTGTTCCGATACTAATAATGAGTATAGCTTTCTCAATAGGTATGGCTCAAATAGCTTTACCAAACCTATTGATACAGTTCTATGCTGCTAGAGATGTTAAAGCTATATCTCGAGGAAGACTCATAGGACCTCTACTTGTAGCTACTTATGCATCTCTTATGTTCTCGCTAGGAGCCTTCTGCCACCTTATACTAGATAAACATCTCTCAGCTCAGGAAGTTGTTCAGCTCATGAAGGATACTGATTGGGTTATACCTAAAACGATATCGCTAATAGCTCCCATAGGTGTAAGAGGCTTGATTCTAGCAGCACCTGTTGCAGCATCAATGTCAACTATAGCTCTAACTGTTCTAACACTCTCTAATACACTCGTGAGAGATATTGTTCAGATAGCTAAGAGTGTGAAAGATGAGGAAAAACTACTCCGTATAGCAAAATTATCTGCAATAGCTTTCTCATTAATACCTATAGCACTTGCATTAATTGAAAACAGACTTATAATCGATATAGTTAGTGCCGCTTTTGGAACAATATTTGCATGCTTCATAGGTCCTGTAACAATAGGTCTATACTGGAGAAAAGCTACAAAAGAAGGCGCCATAACGTCTATGGTTATAGGGGCTTTAACAGGAATTCTATGGTACATATATCTGTACAGAGTTCTATGGATACATTCAACACTACCTGCTACAGCATTAGCACTAATGGTATTCATTATCTTAAGCTTACTGAAACGAGGCAACCAGAATTAGGTATTTCTAACAAATTGATTTTATTTTTAAATACAGAATTATCGTTTAAATAAACCTCTACATCATAGTTTCGTTAAATTGTGTAGGGTCTGTAACCAGGTATGCCGGTTAGTATGGATTTGAATTGTTGTGAATGAAGAATATTTTTGAATCTATCTATATAACTATTGCTTCGACTCTTTAATGCATAACATTCGTATAATTCCCATGTAACATGCATATACTTTAACCCATGTCTATCAGCTACATATCTAAGAGTTAAACCTACATCAGCTTCTCCTCTCTTTATAAGTTCAGCAACATCATCATGTGTATAAAGCTCTTTCCCAATACCTCTCACATTTGCTGAATCTAGTGAAAATCTATTCATATAATCTTTTAGAAGACTCTCTAGAAGTAATCTAGTTCCAGAGCCTCTATTTCTGCTAGCTACAACTAGTTCACCGGTAACAATTCCGTGGAGGATATTTTCAATAGACTTAAACTTCAGACCATCTCTGTAAATGAAAACTATCTCACGTTGATATCCTCCTATGCGTTCAACTCTATCTGTTAACCAAAATCTATCCAGATATGGAGTATTATACATTTTTGATTCAGGGTCATAGAGATGAATACACACTACATCTGCAAGCTCAAGACTTAACATAGCTAGAGATAATCCAGAACCCAGACACATACTACTAACTTCTACACCATCTCTAGATAGAGCAGAAAATACCACAGACAGAGCTGGATCGTGGCTATGAGCTACAACTAAACCTTTTTCTCCCGATATCGTCTGGCTATAACTAGATAGACCTGTCTCAATGAGTTTTGTCAATGCTATTTCATAGAGCGAAATCAGCTTCTCACCAAATTCTGTCAGTACTACTCCACCACCACCTCTACCACCTCTTTTAGCCTCAACAACCTTCTTACCTGTTATACGCTCGATTCTAGCTATAATATCGTATATCTTAGAGTAGGGAACACCTAAAGCTCTAGAAGCACTAAGCATTGATCCTCTCTCTTTCAGCATCTTGAATATTGACGCTATCCGTCTATCGAGAACTTTATGACCTTTATACTCTATAACTACATCAAATCTTATAACAATATCATCGTAATCCATTGAGACCACAGATCCCAGATACTGCTAAGGTTTTTATATCGTTATCGGTTTTACAGATAGCGATATAGTTAATACCTTATCACCAGAATTACAACATTTATAGGCAGAGATGATGAAACTATGGATAAAGATAATAATTACTATAATATCAATTTCTCTACTGATTATAGGTACACACTATCTTGTTGACAGAAGTAACTCAAAAATCATAATAAGAATAGCAGCAACAACATCGCTGTATACCACAGGACTGCTTGAGTATACAGCAAATACATTCAGAAAACTATATCCAGATACAGAGATTGTTTTTGTAGCTGTAGGTAGTGGTGCTGCACTAGAATATGCAAAAAGAGGTGATGTATGTATGGTTATAGTTCATGCTCCTGAGCTAGAAGCTGAATACCTAAAACTAGGGGTAATCGATAGACATAAACCGTTTGTATACAATTTCTTCGTAATTATTGGTCCTAGTAGTGATCCAGCAAATGTCTCGAGATCCAAGAGTTTTGTTGACGCTTTTCAAAGAATATACATAGCGACACAAAAAGGTTTAACCAAATTCGTTAGTAGAGCCGATAGATCTGGAACATGTATGAGAGAGAGGTATCTATGGAGAATATCTAATGTTTCTCGACTAGAGGGTGAATGGTATATAGAGTGTGGCTGTGGAGCTGATCAAGCACTTCTTTTAGCTGATGAGTTAGAAGCATATACATTTGCTGATGTTGGTACCTATGAAATTTTAAAGAGAAAGAATAGACTTAGTAATATCGTTATTCTATATACCAATACTTCTGATTACGCATCACTAAATATCTACAGCACATATATAGCTACAAATTGTAGAGGTATTGAAAAGAGATATGCAGAACTATTTCAAGAATTCTTATACATTAATCAAAATATTGTAGAGGAATTCTGTACATTATTTGGCACAAAAATATTTACACCTGTTAAAGATCAAGAAGATATGGTTTTAAATATATGGAGAACTCAAGCCTTGGGGAAAACAGATGATCAATGATTTTATGGGTACTGTATTTAGATCTATCTACATAGCTGGTACGGCCACACTTTTATCATGCCTATGGAGCATACCGCTAGCATACATAATTACTTTCAGATTTAGGAATAGATATATAGTTGAAGCTTTAACAGAAGCTTTTGTAGGTATACCCACAGTAGTCTTAGGTCTCTTGCTGTACATGCTCTTCAGTTCTTCAGGTCCTCTAGGATCTTTAAAGCTCCTCTATACACCAACTGCTATAATAATCGGTGAATCAATACTAATCACACCACTTATAGTTTCAACTATCTATAGATCTTTGAAAGATACAGCCGCATTATATAGTGAGCTAGCTTTATCTCTTGGAGCAAATAAATACCAGAAGACAGTGTTTGTATTAAATCAATCTATATCCAGCATTATAGCTTCATGTATAATGGGTTTCTCTAGAGCTATTGGCGAATTAGGTATAGCTATGATGATTGGCGGAAATATAAAGGGTTACACACGCGTAATGACTACAGCTATAGCTTTAGAAATTGCTAAAGGAGAATTTGAAGAAGCTATAGCTCTAAGTTTAATACTTCTTCTGCTAACTGTATCGATATCTATAGCTGTTAAACTTCTGACTAGGGTTCGTGTAGCATGGATATAGAGCTAAACAATGTGTACTATAGGTACGATAAAGAATGGGTCTTAGAAAATATATCAGTAGTTTTCAGAACTAATGAAGTAGTACATATAGTGGGATCTAATGGAAGTGGCAAAACAACGCTCATGAAAATAGCATCCCTTATATATAGACCTACAAAGGGCTACGTGATTACAGATGGAAAAGATTTCTGGAAACTAGATGAAAAAACTAGAACTATGATTCGTAGACATGTTGTCTATGTTCATGAGAAACCCATACTCATTAGGGGAAGCGTCATCGATAACATTGTCTTTGGATTAACGTTAAGAGGGATCAATAAATATAAGGCCATGGATATAGCTAAAGATATTCTCGATAGATTAGGAATAGCTGATCTATCTGAGCGTCCTGTACATAAACTTTCTATAGGTTTAGCACAACTTGTAGCAATAGTACGTGCTCTCGTAGTACAACCACAGGTACTGTTTCTTGATGAATCTTTTGCAAATCTTGATGAAGAGAAAAAAAGGAAGGTCATTGAAATACTATTAGATCTTCGTGAAGAAGGAGTAGGTATAGTGATAGCATCTCACATAGAGAACATACCGGATATAGATATAGATAAAAGAATATTTCTTAAGAACGGTAAACTAGTGTCTAGCTGATTAGCTAGAGGTATGTAGTTACATCAAACAGATATAGGAAATTAATCACTTTAGCCCATGATTTAACTTTGCATCAATTTAACTTATGATGATTACATAATTCACAACATATATACGTTTTGATAAAGCTACATCTTGAAGAAAATTACTCTAGATCTAGGTACTTATAGAATAATTTAGAGAAACAAGCTATATTGATGAAGAGATTAAGCTTATGATATCGTATACATGCGTAGCTATATCTTCATAGCTATAGATTGCCTCGCTCAGTAGCGTAAGAGCTTTCGGATCTTTCTCTATTAAATCTTTTCTGAAATTGTGTAGCCCTGACCTAATCTTTTCACATGTATAGAGAGATTCGAGTAGCTCTGGAAGTGGCACCACTTTCTCTATCTTATTCACAATATTCCTGTATATCTCATCTAGTTCATCGACATACATCTTCAACTTCTCTGCGTTATTTATATCAATCTCTATATCATTCAGTATAACTTCCTGAACTATTTTCGCCACTTTTTTGGCATCATCACCTATTTCTTCTATAGCTTTTACAACCATTCTCAGATCCACAAGCTTTAACAACTCTTTAGGTTCAACAATACCTGATACAACCTTCTTCCTTATCACTCGCGTTATATAGAAGTAGAGTCTGTTTAGATCCTGATCTCTTGCTTCAACTGAGTACGCTTTTTCAGCATCTCTCTCAATGAGAGCTACTATAGAGTCTAGATACATTGATCTCGATATTCTATACATGTTTTTAATAAGTGTATGTATTTCGGTATCACTTGAAGATAAAACCTGGAGAACTATACTGGAACTGTCTTCATCAACTATTTCGAATCCAAGAAGTATGTTTTTAGCTCTATTCACAGCATCTCTTATAGCTGAAGCTATTGCGCTTCCCTTAAACCTAAGTGATATAATATCGTATCCTCTGAGGTATAGCGTGATTAAGAGTGAGAATAATGTTTCTCTATCTTGAACCTCTACCTCTATCTTCGACAACTCTTCTTGAACTTCTTCCTGTATCTCGATAGGTTTTATCCTTAGTGTACCATCATCCTCTATCACTACTTCTACATGTGATCCTTTGCCTAAGCCGAACCTCTTAAGCCATTCTTTAGGTAGAGCTATATAGTATGAGCCTCCTATTGCCTGAAGTCTATACACCTTCCGCATACCGAGACAACCATATATTGTCAGGAGATAAACAGTTTAAATAGTTTAAATATATCCTCATAACACTAGTTTAAAAGGCGTACAGCATAAAAACCAAATTAGGATAGATAGTTGAGGAGGTAATAGAGAGTTCATGTCTATAGAGAAGAAAATTAGGAGACCTACGAGAATGCTGTCCGGAATAACAGTTGTAGCTGTTATGTCTAAGCCTTACCCATGTCCTCATGGAAAATGTGCCTACTGTCCAGGAGGACCTGATCAAGGTACTCCTCAAAGTTACGTAGGCAACGAACCTGCACTCATGAGGGGTTTACAGACAGATTTTGATCCCTATCTACAGATGTGGTTGAGGTTGAGACAGTATGAAGTGATAGGCCATATACCTAGTAAAGTTGAGGTTATAGTTATGGGTGGAACATTTACGGCTATGCCGCTATATTATCAAGAATGGTTTATAACCAACATATACGAAGCTGCTAATAGATATCCTAGTCCTAGGCCAGAGGTATTTCCATCTCTCGAAGATGCTCAGCTTAGAAATGAGAAAGCATATATAAGGATTGTTGGCCTTACACTTGAAACAAGACCTGATTGGTGTAGAGAGAAACATGTAGATCAAATGCTTAGACTAGGTACAACAAAAGTCGAGATAGGTGTTCAAAGTACATACGATGACGTTCTTAAGCGTATAGACAGAGGTCATAGCGTTAGAGATACTATTGAAGCTACACGAATATTGAAGGATTCTGGATATAAAGTTGTCTACCATATTATGCTCGGTCTTCCCGGATCTGATCTAGATAGAGATATACAGATGATTAGAGAGATATTTGAGAATCCCGACTTTAGACCGGATATGCTTAAGATATATCCAACACTTGTTATTGAAGGAACAAAACTCTACGATATGTGGAGAAGGGGTGAATATAGAGCTCTTTCAGATGAAGAAGCTGTTGATCTGATATCCGAGTTCTATAGGTATATACCTAAATGGGTGAGGATTATGAGGATACAGAGAGACATACCAGCACAACTTATTGTTGCTGGACCTAAGAAAGCTAATCTTCGTGAACTCGTTGAAAAGAGAGCTCTTGAGAAAGGAATAGAAATCAATGAGATTAGATTTAGAGAAGTAGGTAGACAAGAATTCTATAGGGGTATTAAACCTGTTAATATCGAGATATTGAAGGAAGTATATGAAGCTAGTAAAGGAATAGAGGTATTCTTATCCGCAGAAGATAGTGCTAGAGGCGTACTCGTGGGGTTGCTTAGGCTTAGGATACCGTCTATGTATGTCCATAGAGTTGAAGTAGATAGTAGAACCGCTATAGTTAGAGAACTACATGTATATGGACCTCAAATACCTATAGGTTCTAGAGCTGAAAATTCTTGGCAACATAAGGGATGGGGATCAAGACTTCTTGCAGTAGCTGAGGAAATAGCTAGATATGAATTCAATTGCACGAAGATACTCATTCTATCAGGTGTAGGTGCAAGAGAATACTATAGGAGATTGGGTTACACTAGACCATATAATTCTCCATATATGGTAAAACAGTTAAACTAGGTACTGCTATAGCTTGTATCTAGCTGAAATCGATATATCTATCGAAATACATCCATAAGTCTTGAGAAGCCTAACCATAATTCTTAACGACTCTTGCTACAATAAAGATGTTATCGCTTTTGTTCCTAAGATAACCTGTATATCCATAGCTTAGAACCTTAAGCCTATACTTTCTGCATAACTTGAGAAGCTCATCAAGTGTATACAGATAGTAGTACCTATACAGAGTTCTCTTCTTCTTTCTCCACGAAATTCTGTATTCTCTTATACTTTTAACTAATCCAAAGAGTTTTAAAATAATATTCATAAGTGTTGGTATAGTAAATCTCAGTTGTCTCCAAGACCAAGAGGTGATAATGACTAAAGCCCCATTGACTGAAATACGGACTACCTCGGCAAAAACTCTATCTATAAACTTACTAGGTACATGGTGAATAGAAGCTATAGCTAAAACAACATCAACAGAGTTATCTTTTATCGGTATGAAAAGCATATCACCGGCTATAGAGTCTCCTACAACATCTCTATTCAATAGACTTCTCCTGCTCAGAAAATCCATAGTGTAAGATACATCGATACATAAAAGATATTTTCCTCCAAAAGAATATACATAGATTCCATTGATGCATGATCCTGCCCCTAGATCGACTATTATTCCCCCTCTGCTTTTACCAAGTACAGCTATAGGCCATGGCTTTACTCTCCAAGAACTAAATCCTTCAGCTATCTCCTCATATACTTCGAAGACATCTACAATCTTACTTAAATCTTTATCTATAACCATATATTCACCATTTATTACATATTTCAATGGTATAGTTATCCATATATCACACGGTCTAAGGTTTATACATAGATATGCTACAATATGTGAACCGGTATAGAGTACATAATCGCATAGTTTTATTACACTAAACGAAGTATAATACTTTCTATCTCTAATCACGAAACTCTATGAATTCTATACAATTACTCTTCTTCATCTTCTCTATACTGATCTATCTCCTTTCTTATAGAATCTTGTAGTTCCTTAATTTTTTTAGCTTGTTCTAGAGCTTTTTCAATCCACTCTTTACTAGCTTCAATACCTTTTCTAGCAAAATATGCTATAGCCTCACTTCTACTCTTAAATATACCTGCATCTACTAACTTATCTATAATCTCTAGATCTTGTTCCTTAATTCTTACCGAAATTACTTGAGTAACCTTTTTACCTACATCTTCAAGAGCTTTCTCGATATTATCAACAAGCTCTTCAACACTATCTAAAATCCTGTCAACTGTTAAATCAACAGCACCAGCAATTCCATGAAAAACATGTTTAAACGGTTTAAAGGTATACCACACATGTATATGTCTTCTACCTCTTGATTCTCTAATTCTTTCTCCTAATTCTTCAATTCTATTTATAATATCTCTAACGCTATCTCTTATGTGTAGAGCAAAGTCTTTTAACTCTTCTTCACCTACATTGATTTCCTTAATATTCTCTACAACATGATCTAAGGCTTTTCTAAGTATTTTAAGAGAATCAAGAACACCATCTCTCCACGCTCTATAGGCTCTATATACATCTCCTTTCTCCATATATTCATCAATTCTCTTAGATAGAGACTCTATCTCTCTCTTAATTCTATCTATGGTTTCATCAAATTCTTTCTTAAGTTTGTCACTCATACTACACACTTACAAAAATACTGAGTTACAGAGTTTAAAAGTAATCAAGAACCAAACTATATAGAGTGAGTTAATGAAGAAACGAGTATCAATGAATCTATAACTCCTTTCTATACCTCTATTAACTCGAAATCAGAGAAATACTCTCTCCCAAAGTTATCTACAAGTCCTAGTAACCATAATCTACACTTCTCAACATTATGCAGAACCATTGTGGATGGTACGTAGTGTAAGAATATCTGATTAGAGTTCTTATCGTAACCTAGAAGCGCTACCCATTTTATTCTACTCACATAACCATTTAGTGTAAGTGTTCCAACCATTTTCAGTAAAAAGTAGTAGTGTTCTTTATCAACACAATCATCTATATAGATCCTAAAGCCATCGAATTCATCATAACTATCTCTCGCTATAAGTATCAGTTCGTCTCTAGCAACAACTACAGGATTATGCATTATAATGAAATCGTGATAAGCTCTAGCAATTCTTTCTGGGAAAATCTTTAATAGAAATTCTTTTAGATTTTCTGGAGATGTGTATCTATAGGTATACATGTTTAGAATTTCTGGAAAATAGGTTAGTGCTTTATCAATACATCGTTTAGTGTTTCTCTCTAATCTTGTTGTTAACACCTTCCTACCTTTTTGAACCCTCTTTACAATTTCTTCAGCTACAGAATAGTTTTCATCTAGAAGCTTTTTGTAACACTTTTCAATGTTTTCACAATAATTAATTATATTTTCAATTCGTCTAAACACTCTATCTAGATCTCTCTTATATAGTCTATATAGGTTATTTAGTAATTTAAAGAATGAGACAAAAAGTGTGTAGAACTCTTGTGGAAAGACGTAGTATTGTCTATGGCTATATCTGTAGCTATGTATGATGTTGTTTCTGAATTTCTCTATGAGGAGTCTATAGGGGTAGCCTAGAAAACATTCTATCCTAACTATATCTCTATACTTCTTCTTAGCTCCACTACTCGTTACTACAGATGATAGAAAAAATTCGTACGATCTTTCGTAAGCTTTCCCTAAACCTATGTGACAAAACATATCGATGCATATACCTCAGAGTTTGTTAGTCTATGGCTCTTTCTAGAACATAATCTCTCACAAATGTCACCCTGTAGATTCCTGGTTCAATCGCTAGCCAAGGATGTTGAGGATGCTTCAGTACCTCTACGCTATCTATTAACACATATCTAGTGTTGTTCCATCTGTATACCTTACACGAAAGTTCATGCTTATTTCCATTTTCAGATGAGATCTCAAGTCTATTGCTTTCTTTATCCATATACTCTAAGTGCGCATCATCTTCCTCTATGAGTATCAGATCCCCTTGTCTATAGATCCTGTGTTTACGCATATCTCACCCTAATACCTTAAAAGATTTATAACATGTTTATTTAAACTGTTTCTTTGCGTAAAACTTTAGCGCCATTTCTATTACTTCACGTCTATAGTGTTCTACATCTAGTGTTTCTACAAGCTGTTCTATTACCGCTATAACATCTTCTCTATTTGCTTTATTCCCCAATTCTCTATAGGCCAGAGAGAATAATGTTTCAGCTAGAGACCATGGATAGAATATCCATACCCATTTATCAAGCTTTACCGCATAGTAGTCAGGTATGACAATAGATGATGATTTAAGGTGGAGAACAGCTGTCTTAACCTCTAATGCACCTAATTTCTTAAGCTCTTCAACAGCCTTAACAAGAGTTTTACCTGTATCAGCAACTTCATCAACCAGAAGCACTTTGACTCCTTGAAGCTTTCTTTGAGGTAGCTGTTCAACTAAAGGAATTGTGTAGACTTCTTTAGCTATACCCCAGTGTTTAATTCTTATAGCGTAAAACTCTTCAACACCAAGTATATCGCTTAAAACTAATGCTGGAACTACACCACCTCTGAGTATAGCTACAATAGCATTAGGTTCATAGCCAGAGTTAGCTACATCTATAGCTATCTTGTAACACAGATCTATAACGTCTCTCCACGATACATACATTACTTCAACCATATGCATACCCAAACGATAGACAGATACAACAATTTTTAATCTAATCGACACTCAACTGCACACTATATACTACCGACGAATACAGTAATATACCCACTATATCAAGCATTATAGTAAATTTATTAGGTTGTCTAAATTGAGTAAGAGTAGGGTAGTATATACCCATGCAGAAGATATCAAGAAGCTCGCTGCAGATATAGTCGAGACTTTGAAAGACCATTTTTGGTATATAGACTTATCAAGAGTGTACTTTATTAGATCACGAAACTCAAGAACTAGAGCTATTGCGCGAATCCATGGGCTTCCGAGAATATGGGTTTATGTAATGAATATCAAGCCCATGTATATAGTAGAGGTTGTATCTGAAAATTTCGACTCGCTTAGTTTTAAAGAAAAGATCTATGTAATTGTTCACGAGCTCCTCCACATACCTAAGAGTTTTGGTGGCGGCCTTCGTCCACATAAGAGTTTTGTTTCCAATATTAAAGTGGAGAAGCTTGTGAAGATATATCTGGATAGAAAAACATCTACAGCAAGTAACTCTGGTGCTCTAGATCTAGATGAGTAATGTGTTGTCAAACAGTTTTAGCCTCACCTTACCATCTCCAGCAACAACTTTACCAAGAACGTATGCCTTAAATCCAAACTTCTCTGCAATTTTTAAGATCTCTTCCTGATTCTCGAGAGATGTTGTTATAATTATACCTATACCCATGTTGAAGACCCTATACATTTCCTCAATAGGTACATTACCTAACCTCATGATTACCTCAAATATCTTCGGAGGTTTCGGCATGTCTAGAACCATATCTGTTCCTCTTAGTATTCGTTTCACCTTTGTGTAAGCACCACCCGTTATGTGGGCAATACCGTGAGCCAAACCACGTGTAATTACCTCTAGAACTAGGTTTGAATATATTGCTGTAGGTTTCGAGAGTTCCTCACCTAGATCTATACCATCGACAACACCTCTATACTCACGATAACCGCTACTTTCTAGAACTCTTCTAACTAATGTGTAGCCATTTGCGTGAAGACCCCAACTCTCTACACCTATAACAATATCTCCTACCCTAGCTTCATTGACAAAGTTCTTCTTAATAGCTAATACTGTACAAACAACATCTACACCACTAACTAGATCTCTTAGAATAGCTGTTTCACCGCCAAGAACAGGTAGTTTAGCTATCCTTGCAGCTTCTACTAAACCCTCTATAACTTCCCTAAATATCTCGACATCGTCTCTAGGCATAGATACGTAGTCCACGAGCGCAATAGGTATACCACCATCGCATACAACATCATTTACATTCATAGCAACACAATCCCATCCAGCCACCTTCAGTTTACCGAGCTTCTCGAGCACAATGGTCTTTGTCCCCACACCATCAACGTGGAGCATCATCTTATAACTACCAATCTTTATGGCTGTACCATAACCTCCTAAACCGCTTATCTCTACACCAAGATCTTTAGCTAAACCCTCTAAAAGTTCTAACACATATTTATGCATAGATTTGTGTTTAGATAGATCTAGACCTGCTTTAGCATAACTCCAAGACATAGCGAAACCCTCAACACTACTAGAAGTGAATATAGAAACATAAAGATTTCTGAAAAAACACGATCCTTAGCTACGGCTACAATATTGTATCTTTGGCTGAAGATACTAAGGTTTATGTAGCAAAATATTGGTATCTTCACGCATAGTGGTATACCGTTGATGAAAAGACTAGCTGAATATCTAGGGTTTGTAGATTTTGGAAACATATGTGCTACATGTAAAGACAACTGTTGCAAAAAGTTTTACGCTATTCTACTTCCCGAAGAAGAGAAAACAATTGAACATTCATTCGATGTTTCTACACCTTTAGGGAGCGTAAAAGCCATAGGCTCTAGAAAAGATATACCATGTCCATATCTAAATGAAAGAGGGTTTTGCAAGATATACAGATTTCGACCATTTGATTGCAGAGTTTGGCCTGTAATAATGTACTATGATTTTGAAAGAAACGAAAAGGTGATATACCTAGATATGGATTGTCCAGCTGCTGCAGAAGACAGAATACCGAAAGAGGTTATAGATAAGATAGTGAATGTATTGAAGAACATCGATATAAATGTGGAGTGGCTAAAGAAGTACACGTTAGCTCCGTGGCCAAATAACTTGAAAGAGATAGCAAGATTCAAGTAGAATAGATTTAAGTGGTTAAGTGAGGTAGCAGCTTCACCATATCTATGGGATGAAGCATTAGAGCAGTTCACCTCTTTTTATAGCTAGTAGGGATTTGATCTTTATCGATCTAACCTTTTCTTCTCTTTCTATTTCATCGAATTTCATGGTTAGGTACCTAATGGTGTTGAGTATCCTTGGTATAAGTATTTTATCAAGCATAGTGACTTTTCTTCTAAGTTTGGCTATCTCTACCCCTATGAGATACATTGCTTTCTCGTATTCTGCTAACTCTATAACTGTTTTTAGAATTTCTTCTCTTTTAAGTTGAAGCTGCGAAAGTTCAACAGGTACGTATACACTACTTTCTGGAAACTTTTTAAGCTCCATCATCGACACAGTTATGCCTATAACATTTCTTGTACTTGCTAGAATTTCTATACCTTTAGCAACCGTAGATGTTACTGTATCTAGATAGTTTTTGCCGTATAACGATAAGGTGTTGAAGTATATAGGGTATAGATCTTTTAGCATCTGATTCAATTTTGTTCTAAGTTCAATAGATTTCTTTAACGCTATATAGAAGTCTTGAATAAGTAACGTCATTCTGTCTCTAAGTATTCTATGGAGTCTTCTAGCTAGAGCAAGTCTTCTTCTAAGTCTTATCAACTCTATTTTTGTTACCCTAGAGAGCCTGATAACCTCGCTCATACTTTAACCACTCTATGACTTGGATGATACTTCTCGAGGATCTCTGGTCTTATCTGTTTCAATTCTTCTTCTGGTAGTAAAGATAGTATCTCCCATCCTATGTCGAGAGTCTGCTCAAATATTCTTCTTTCGAACTCTCCTTGGTTAATGAATCTTCTTTCAAACATATCTGCAAACTCAAGGTACTTTCTATCTCTCTGAGATAGAGATTCTATACCAACTATCGTTGATAGCTCTCTAAGGTACTGTCCCTCAGCATAAGCTGCTATAAGTTGTGCAAAAATATCTCTATGATCTTCTCTAGTCTTTCCAGGGCCTATACCATCCTTCATTAATCTCGAAAGCGATAGAAATACATCTACAGGTGGGTATATACCTTTTCTCCACATATCTCTCGATAGAACTATCTGACCTTCAGTAATATATCCAGTTAGATCCGGTATAGGGTGAGTTATATCGTCGTCAGGCATAGTGAGGATAGGCATTATCGTCATGCTACCCTTTTTCCCTTGAGCTCTACCAGCTCTTTCATACATAGTGGCTAGATCTGTATACATATATCCTGGATAGCCTCTCCTTCCTGGAACTTCTTCTCTAGCTGCTGAAACTTCTCGAAGAGCTTCACAATAGTTAGTCATATCGGTTAATATTGTTAGTACATGCATATCGTATCTCCATGCAAGATTTTCAGCAGCTGTTAATGCTACTCTTGGGAGCGCAAGCTTCTCTACTGTTGATGCAGAAGCTGGAGCTATGAAAGCTATCGTTCTATCTAGAGCACCCATAGATCTAAGTTCTGTGAGAAAGTAGTACGCCTCCTCATATGCTACACCAACAGCTCCAAAAACAACAGCAAATCTCTCTTCTTCACCTCCTCTCACAGCTGCTTGTCTAACTATCTGCATTGCTATCCTATTGTGAGGTAAACCTGAACCACTAAATATGGGTAGTTTTTGTCCTCTTACAAGTGTGAGTAGCCCATCTATAACCGATACACCTGTCTCTATAGGTTCTGAAGGAGGTATCCTTAGAGCTGGATTAAGTGGCTCTCCATGTATATCTAGATAATCTTCAGGTACTATAGGTGGTCCACCATCTATTGGGTTTCCAAGACCATCGAAAATCCTACCCATCATATCTATTGATACTCCCAATCTCAGAACCTCTCCCTTAAATCTCACAATAGTTTTACCAGGAGATATACCTGCTGTAGATCCGAAGACTTGTACTACTGCTACATCTCTACTCACATCTATAACTTGACCAAGTCGTGTATCACCATCAACATCTATTTCAACAAGTTCTCCATACTTAATACCTTTAAGCGCTTTAACAAATAGTAATGATCCTCTTGTTCCAACAATTTCTCTACTCGATCTAGTTAGTAACAGACTCATATATTGCACCCATTATGAGGTAATCATGGATTCAAAATCTTGCTTTATAGTCTTTATAACCTCATTAAATATTCCTGATTTGAGCTCCTCCAGTGTATAGTATTTCATCCTAGCTATAAGTGATCTACTTTTAGCCTCTCTAATCTTTGATACAGAAACACCTTTTGCTATAGCTTCTTTTGCGTATCTATAGAACTCCATTATGCATTTCATTATCATATGTCCTTTTTCTGGCGGAGAATAGGCATCTTTAGGTACATATGCACTTTGCTGTAAAAAGTCTTCTCTAATCATTCTAGCAATTTCAAGCACAAGTTTATCTTCTTCAGGTAGCGCTTCAATACCTACAATTCTAACTATATCGCTTAACTCAGCTTCTCTTTGAAGGATTTTTGAAGCTGTTTCTCTATATACGCTCCATTCGTTATTTGTTAACTTGTTCCACCAATCAGCTACATAGGGTATGTAGAGACTATAGCTCACTAACCAATTGATAGCTGGATAATGTCTTCTTGTAGCTAACCCATAATCTAGAGCAAAGAAACATTGCACATACCTAACAGTTCCTCTTACAACAGGTTCGCTAAAGTCGCCACCAGGTGGTGATACTGCTCCCATAATGGTTAAACTTCCTGTTCTTTCTGGTTTACCAAGAGCTACAATTCTTCCAGCTCTTTCATAGAACTCGGCCAATCTTGAGGAGAGATATGCGGGAAATCCTTCTTCACCTGGCATTTCCTCCATTCTACCGCTTATTTCTCTCATTGCTTCAGCCCATCTACTAGTTGAATCAGCAACCATTATAACGTCATAACCCATATCTCTAAAGTACTCACCTATTGTTACACCCAGAAATACACTAGTTTCTCTAGCTGCTACAGGCATATTGCTTGTGTTCGCTATAAACACAGATCTTTCCATCATCGGCCTTCCTCGCCTGACATCAAATAGCTTGAGAAAACTCGTTAAAGCATCACTCATCTCGTTTCCTCTCTCACCACATCCTACAAATATAGCTATATCGCTATGGCTCCACTTAGTTATCTCCTGGAGAGCTACAGTCTTACCGGTGCCGAATCCTCCAGGTATGGCTGCTTTACCTCCTTTTGCTAACGGGAACATATAGTCTATGACTCTAAGTCCTGTAATTAAAGGCTCGCCTGGATCAAGTTTAGATCTATACGGTCTAGGTATTCTGATGGGCCATATCTGGTAAAGTTTAACCTCATACCTTCTACCGCTACTCTCTACAATAGCAACAGTATCATCTACAGTATAATCACCATCAGGGGCAATCCATTTCAAACTACCCGATGTATTTGGCGGAATCATGATTTTGTGTAGAACAAGCGGAGTTTCTCTCACATAACCAATAATAGTTCCAGGCTCAACCTTGTCTCCAATGCTTAAGCTCTTCTCTCTCTCAAAAAACCATTTAACATCTCTCTTGAGAGCTGGTACTCTTACACCTCTCTTAATGAATATGCTACCAGTTATTACGCTAATATCTTTCTCAGGTCTTTGAAGACCATCGTATATAGAGCCTATAAGTCCAGGACCAAGTTCAGCTGACAAAAGACTACCTGAAGCAGCAACCTTTTCTCCTACTGTAAGACCCGTTGTATCTTCGTAAACCTGTATATAGACTTTATCACCTCTAATAGCTATAACCTCACCAATAAGACTCTCTTCACCTACATAAACAACTTCGTACATCATAACCTTAAGATCTTCTGCAACAACAAGCGGTCCCGTAATCCTATAAATCCTACCCGTACTAGACATAAACCTCTACCAAATCATTAATACTTTAGTATAAACATCTGTTACACATGTATATAAAAGTTTCAATAACTACCATACTCTCTGAAACCTCTATAAATTGATATAGATCTCATATCCTATGAATCTTCTAATAAATTCTCTATATACATCTATAGCCTCAACACCAAGATCCTCAGGTTTGTCTGGTAGAGAAACAACTATCGGATATACCTTCACTTGTTCTGGAATTCCATGTTTTTTAACCAGGCTTCTTTGAGTAATAACTATAGCTACTTCATCTCTCGAGAATGCATCCTTGATGCTTTTAATAAAATCTTTGTCACCTCTAACCTCATACACTTCGTCTATACCTAAAACCTGCATGAATGATACTAGATGGGGTTCAACTATTGCTATAATCTTTTTAACGAATTTATCTATCTGTGTAACCATGATCACCATCTGTATTTCTTCATGGCTATGTATCTCACAAGCTTGGATTCATAGAATTTCTCTATAAGCAGATAAGTGAGTCTGTCTAGAAGTGTTGGAGAGTATATGAGCATATCTTTCAATTCTCTATTAATATATTTAGACTCATAAACAAGAAGGAGTGAGATATCTCTGTCTATCCCTCTCTCTATTCCGTTAATAACTCTTAAGAAAATATCTCTAAGATGTCTAGCGAGTCTGTATCTCTCTAGAAACATGTCTATAACTATACGTTCTTTTTTTAACTTTTGGACATTCATTAGATAGCTATATAGTCTAATCAATACAAAAAGATGTAGTGCATCAACACTTCTTCTAGCATCAATTAACACAATATTATTCAAAGATGGTGTAGATAAGAACTTGAGTACTGCTACAACTCTACTTAAGTAGACTCTATGCACACATTCTATAATGGATTCTGATTCAAGACACATCTTATAGTCATTATGTAGAAGATCTGCTCTGTAACCTGTTAACGATTGTGCTATAGATCCAAATCTAGAGAACATATATTCTAGTGATTTACTGCCTCGTGTTTCTAATGAAATTGCTATCCTATCTATATCATATATCTCTATAAATGTTTCAAGATATCTGCTATATAAATTCGGTAGATATTTAGATAATTCTCTGATTAACTCTAGATAGAACGAATATACAGCATTATCTATACTTTCTACATCCTCATACCTACTCAATCTGGTATATTCAACTGGTAAAATACCTCTAGCAACAGCTGTAGATATATCGATAGTCTTTTCATGTTCAAGTATATCCGTTAGCAATTCTATGGATGGTGATTTGGATATAAGGATTGTTACATATCCATAAGAAGCTGCTTCAGAAAGCTTCATATTCATACTTCAAAAAGCCTCTGAAGCTCGTTTAGTGAAGAACTTAATGCTTTTTTCAGTCTGCTCTCGTAGCTATTATCAATAATAATACCCCTATCGGGACTCTCGATTACCACACCCCCAAGAATATCTACCTCTTTCACTTCTACATCTATGCCTCTGAACTTGCTCCTTACCACCTCTACTAGCTTTTCTGAAAGTTCTCGATCTCTTTTTGATACATAGATGACAATTCTACCGATTTGTGTCCCAAGATTGCTTAAAACCTCGTTAACACCTTCTATAGCGAGAATTTGAAGAGATTCAAACCTCTTTCTCTTATCCATATTCTCTAACATTTTCTTTACATTCTCTTCAATATCTCTAACAATGCTGTTTTTGGTTAGACTGATAATCTGTCTATATCTCATTCTCGCTTCTGCAATCCTTCTCTCGATTCCAACCTCCTTCATTATCCTGTTCTTCTCTTCTTCAATAATCTCCCTTTTCCTCTTCATAGCTTCTTCGATAATCTTTTCAGCTTCTCTTTTAGCATTCTCTAAAATACTTGTAGCCTCTTCTTCAGCTTTCTTAAAAACTATATCCCTTACATTATTGCTCATCCACAAACCCCCAGCATAATACTAAAAACAATACATATTCAATTAACTCAAACTCTGACTATCTCAACCTAGTATAAGTCCACTCATCAGTAGACCAAACACTAATCCAAGTACACCAAATAGCTCTTCAAATGTTGCCAATATGAATGTTGGTGCAAATATCTTACCGCCAGTTTTTACAAGCATTGCTGCTCCATCAGCACATACTTGTCCTTGCTTGAGGGCAGACCAAAATTCAGCAAATCCAACAAATAGACATAACGTCAGAAAACCTATTCCTCTAAATATCTCTATAGATCCCTCAGAAGCAACCTTTATGTTAAGGGTATTGTAGCTCAAGAACATGAATACAAACCCGTAAACCATTGCTTGGGTTGCTGGAAGAAGTGCTAAAGGCATTACTCTACTGAAGAGTCTAGGGTCTTCAGATATTGATGTTAAACCAACTGATGCAACTTTGTATATACCTAGTACAGAACCCATAACAGCCATAAGCTCAGTAATTGCTGGACCTGTATAAGCTAATGCTTCACCCAAACCTGTAGTCATTATATACACCGCTCATTATATTATGAATAGGTTTTGATATATAAGGTTTATGCTTTAACCAATTCAAACCTAATTAAAAGATACTACCTCTTTCTTGTTACAACCACTCTCGGAGGTATCTTTATTGATAATGGAGATACCCTTCTATTCTGTCCTTCATATATCTTTGAACCTATTTCCAATATGCAGAGTCTTAGCGAATGCACAAATGGTCCTAGAGGTGATAAAGCAAAAACAATGAAGTGAGAGATTATAGCTATAGCTATACCTAAAGCTATGTTCATAGCTATCACACTATAAATTATTTGGTTAAATACATTGGCTAATAGTATTGTTCCTAGAGCTATACCCGCTATTCTTATGAATGAGAATACATCCCCAAGAGCTCCAGATAGATCGAATATCCATAGAATGGCTCCAAGAGCACCCATAGTCTTAATTCTAGAGGCTGCTAATAAACCTACGAATGCGTATGATGTAAGCTGAATATATAGTGAGTTCTGTTCTACAAATGCGTAGAGTTCTTCGTTCACAAATCCATACATGGGCTTCATACCCCTTCTACTCAAGAAGTCTAGCGCATAAAGCAGTCCTAGGATCAGTAGCATAACCATAGAAAATTCTGTAAGTGCACCAAATAAGTCTC
>Ga0209080_1000050_pt1 | contig 91477 bp, 102 predicted proteins | sample JNZ110809AmetaG_FD_184123 | JGI IMG/M metagenome (GOLD analysis project Ga0209080, IMG submission 184123) | Hot spring microbial communities from Jinze hot spring, China to study Microbial Dark Matter (Phase II) - JNZ 110809A (SPAdes) (version 3) ...
TATCTCTTCTAAATCTAAACCTACATCATAATCATATAATGTTGGTATCTCTATTATATTTTGTATTTCTTCTTCAACTATTTCTCTCTCAATTATATTCCCATATACTTCTAGAATTTTCTCTTCTAATTTTTTCCTATCTGTATTAAGTGGGTCTATTATGATTAGTATTGTTGTGTAAGCTGGTATTATCTCTTTAATACCGTAATCCCCCTTTAATTTCTCTATTTCATCACTAAGCATTTTTACCATAGTGTTTATTCTCTTATTTATTTCATTGCCAATTTCTATGAATATTCCATTTTCCCCCATGTGCTGCAAATTTATTTTGCGATTAAAAAGCATTCGTATGGCACCTATTCAGAATCTATAAATCTATATATTAGTAGGTTAATCTTAAAAATTGTGAGTGTAATGCTATGATATCTAATGTTAAGAGTTTTATTGCCGCAGTTATTGCTCTATATAATTATTTATTGGATTGTGGTTTAAGTAATATTTCTGAAGTCACATTATCCTCTGGAGATGATAAGTATACTTTTACTGATGTTTCTCTGAAAAATAATATTCTAAATTTTAAGTTTAATGGTAAAGATTATTTTGTGAATTTTAGTTATAACGAAATTGAATTTTCTACTGTTAAGCATGTTTTTGAAGAAGTTGAAAAGGAGGTTGAAGATTTTTTCACAGTTAAGTCTACGGTTTCCGGTAGGGTTATTAATGTTTTTGTCAATGAGGGAGATAATGTTAAAGAAAATGATCTACTATTGAAAATTGAAGCTATGAAAATGGAAATTGATATTAAATCCCCTGTGAATGGTGTTGTAGATAGAATCTTTATTTCTAAGGATATGGAGGTTAAATTGGGTTCACCATTAATCTCCATAAGGGTTTATAGGTGAGGATTTCATGGTTGAAATTGTGGATTTAACTTTAAGGGATGCTCATCAATCTCTACTTGCCACTAGATTTAGAACTGAAGATATGCTTCCAATACTTGATGTTATGGATGAAATAGGATTTTATTCTATGGAGGTTTGGGGTGGTGCAACTTTTGATGCACCATTAAGATACTTAAATGAAGACCCGTGGATTAGACTTAAACTTATTAGAGAGAGAATTAAGAAGACTAAACTTCAAATGCTTCTAAGAGGTCAAAACCTCGTTGGCTATCGCCATTATCCAGATGACATATGCATAAAGTTTGTGGAAAAAGCTTATGATAATGGTATCGATATATTCCGGATTTTTGATGCATTAAATGATTTAAGGAATGTTATGATAACTGCTAAGACAGCTAAGAAAATTGGAGCTGAAGTTCAATTATGCATGGTATATACTATAAGCCCAATACATACAGTAGATTATTACATTAATTTAGCTAAGGAAATAGCATCTATGGATGTTGATTCCATATGTATAAAGGATATGTCTGGAATATTGAAGCCATATACTGCATATGAGATTGTTAGAAGGATTAAAAGCGAAATTAATATTCCGGTGAATGTGCACTCACATACTACTGCAGGTTTAGCTCCAATAACATTAATTAAATCTGTTGAAGCTGGAGCAGACTACATAGACTGTACGCTATCCTCAATGTCCATGTATACATCACATTCACCATTAGAATCCATTGCATCATCCCTAGAAGATACACCATATAAAGTTAAGATAAATTTAAATTTAGCTTTAAAAGCATCAAAATATTTCTGGGAGAAGAGGAAGAAGTATAGTGAATACGATTATGCTTTAAAAAATCCTCCAGTAGATGTAAGTGTATTGGAGCATCAAATTCCTGGAGGTATGCTTAGCAATTTATTAGAGCAATTAAGAATGCAAGGTGCAGAAGATAAGTTGAATGAAGTTTTAAAGGAGGTTCCAAAGGTTAGAAAAGATTTGGGATATCCACCACTAGTAACACCATTATCACAAATAGTTGGAACACAAGCAGTGATAAACGTTCTATCGGGGAAATCATATTCAATAGTAATAAAAGAAGTAAAAGACTATGTTAAAGGATTATATGGTAAGCCTCCAGGTGAAATAGACCCAGAAATTGTGAAAATGGTTTTAGGAGATGAAAAGCCTATAAATGTAAGACCTGCAGAACTATTAGAACCAGCATATCAAAAAATAGTTTCAGAAATTCCAAAGGAATTTATTGAGAAAGAGGAAGATTACATAACCTATGCACTATTCCCAGATATAGCAATAAAATACTTTAAATTAAGAAAAGAAACAAAAATCAAAATTCCTAAGACATATGAAATCATAATTGGAGCTAAAACATTTAATGTATCCTTAGAAAAGTAACTCTTATATACCTCCCATCACTAAAAGAATCATGACTTCATATTTTTTAATTTTAGGGGGAAAAACAATGCTATCCTATCCATTATACCTATCACAAATTCTAAAGTCTGGTAGAGTTAGTGGACTTGTTTTCCTATTGATAATAGCAATATCTGCAGCATATTTCATTAGGCGTGGTAAAGCTGGTAAGGTTCCATATATTAGGAGGGTTTCTGGTCTTGATGCTATTGATGAAGCTATTGGAAGAGCTACTGAAATGGGGCGTCCAGTATTCTGTTCACATGGTATAGCAAGTATAGCTGATGCAACTTATGGTCCACAAACCATTGCGGGTCTCTCAGTATTAGGTTATGTAGCTCAATTATGTGCTAAATATGGTACTAGGTTAATAGTTCCAATTAGACAGGTAGCAGTTTATCCTATTGCTAGAGAAATCGTTGAAAACGCTTATAGAGCTGAAGGTAAGTTAGATCAATTTAGGTTAGAAGACCTTGTATACCTCTCAGGTTGGCAGTTTGGTTACTCTCTTGGTTATATGAGTTTAATGCGGAGGGAGAAGGCTGGTGCAAATATCATGATCGGTGGGTATTGGGCTGAATCATTACAGTTGGCGGAGGTTGGGTACATGGTTGGTGCTATGCAGGTGAGTGGAACAGCAAACACACACCAAATACCATTCTTCGTAGTAGCAACAGACTACTGCCTAATAGGAGAAGAAATATATGCAGCAGGAGCATACCTAAGCAAAGACCCAGCAATGATAGGAAGCATAGTAGCACAAGACATAGGGAAATTTATCTCTGTAGCTCTCATAGTTATAAGCTTCATTCTTCTGCTTGGTGGTTCTAAATTTATTGTAGACTTATTGAGGTGGTAGATTTATGTCCTGGCTTAAACGTGTTGAAATTCCGATAGCAATAACAATTATATGCGCACTAATACAAATAATACCATACTTTGTTAATCTGGGTGTTGATGTAGAGAATTTCCAAAGCAAATTTGTAAGTTGGAGTTTGGTTGTGGGTACTGGTGCATTATTGGTTGGTGCAATTTCTCTACTGTTAATACATGTTCCAAGAGTTACTCATCGACGTCAATACTGGGAGTACAGCTTACTTTTAATGATTTTCATGTTTATTATGGCATTACTTGGTTTACCAATTTCAGAGATTGGCTTAGGTTTAAGAAATTATTGGTTTACCTTCCTATACAACAATGTTTTAACGCCTCTTTCAGCTAGTATGTATGGTATAATTGCATTCTATATAACTTCTGCAGCTTATAGAGCTTTTAAAGCTAGATCTTTAGAGGCTGGATTATTATTGCTGGCTGGAAGTATACTGGTATTTAGAAATGCTCCATTAGGAACATTCTTAATACCTGCTTCAGCAGATATAGGCGATTGGATATTCAATATACCAAATATGGCTGTGAATAGAGCTATAATGATTGGCGGTGGGCTTGGAGCTATGATTCTTGGAATTAGAACTTTAATAGGTTATGAGAGGGGTTACTTAAGAGGTGGAGGTGAATAAGTATGGGTAGTGGTGTAAGCTTGTGGGAAAAGCTTGAAAATATTGATGTTAGGATAATATATTTGATATTGTGGATAGTAATTCTATGGCCCTTTATATACCCCATAGGTCTACCAGTAAGTATAGGTTCTTATGCCATATCATATGCTAAGACCATCGATGAATTACCACCAGATTCTATGGTTGTAGTATCCTTTGACTTCAGTCTTGGCAGTCTTGGAGAATTATATCCAATAGTTGTTGCTACCATGCATCACCTATTTACTAAACCCATTAAGATTGCTATTATCGCTATATGGGTTGATGGCCCCATAGTGGCTAATATGGTGTTAGATGAGTTGAAACCTGAAGCCCCTCCATATAATAAGAAGTACGGTGTGGATTGGATTTTCCTTGGATATGTGCCTGGGGGAGAAACTGCCATGGCTGCCCTTGGTAAGGATTTCTGGAGTACACTTCCATTAGATTACATTTACAAGAAACCTGTGAGTGAATATCCAATAATGCAGAAGTTAAGATCCGCAGCAGATGTAACTTTACTTGTAAGTTTTGAAACTGGTACTCCTGGAGCTGATGAATGGGTTAGGCAGTGGTATGTACCATATAAGGTTCCAATGATAGTTGGCTGCATCGGGGTTATGGCACCCACAATTGTTCCATATGTGGCTGGTGGCCAGGTTAAAGGTATGCTTCCAGGTTTAAGAGCTGCTGCTGAATATGAACTGATTATTGGTAGAAAGGGGTTAGGTGTTGCTTCAGCAGATGCTCTTTCCACGAGTCATATGGTGGTAATAATCTTTGTAATTATAGGTAATATTTCATATATAGCTAGGAGGCGGGTTAAATGAGCGTTGAGTTATTTGGAGTATTTTTAGGGGTATTCTTTACTCTTGCAATATACACATTTCTATATAGGGAGAATCCATATTCTAGAATTGCTGAATACGTATTTATAGGTGCAGCCACTGGTTATGGTATTGCATATGATTTAGATTGGCTGCGGTCTCAATGGACTGGGACATGGTCTAAGACTACTGGAGATTCTATAGCTTTCATACTGGCACTACTCTTAAGCTTATTATGGTACTTCAGATTTTCTAGAAAATACTTCTTCCTATATAGAATTCCATTATCCATAACTGTTGGAACAACTATTGGACTTGCGCTTAGATCCGTTGTATTTGCACAAGTATTGGAGCAGGTTAGAGCTACAGCTGCTTTAACTGTTGTTGGTGTTGATGCTTGGACAGCCTTCAACAATCTAGTTACAATAGCCATCGTTGTATGTACACTACTATACTTCACATTTACAGTTAGTCAGACAGCTGCACCTTGGAAACCCGTTAATAAATTTGCTAGATATTCTATGATGGTTGGCTTTGGATCTGCATATGGATACACTGTGTTGACAAGGATGTCTGTGTTTATCGGTAGAGTTCAATTCTTACTTGGTGTACCTCCAAATCCAGTTGAAGCTAAAATGATGTTTCCATGGGTTGCATTGTTCATGCTTGCTACAATGCTTGGTTACGATTACTACAAGAAGAGCAAGAAATAAATCATAAATTAAAATACTCTTTTTATTGCTACCTCTAAATTTAATTCTTCCAATAATATTTTTTCTATGGGTTTATATACGTCGATATCCATTAATCCCGATCCTAATTTAATTTTATTTGAATCTACATGTGTTATAACTACCTTCTTTTCTAATTCTACTTCTGTTGAATTTAATGGTAGACCTGTTTCTAGATTGAAGATGTTTATTAGATCTGGGAATGTTGCTTTTACATTATCCCATTCATGTAAACTTATATATTCATTTACAAAGGTCACTTTATATTTATTGTTTTCTTCATCTATTACATCTATGAATCCCACATCAAATCCACCTTTACTTAGTAATCTCTTTGCCCTCACTTCCCCTATACATATGATTCTTCCACCCAAAGTTTTCATTGCAGCTTCTATTTTCTCCAATGGTTTTTCTACATCCAACATGGCTTCACCTATTTCTCCAGCTTGCTTTATAGCTCCTTTAGCACCATTTCTAGCTAGATATTCTATCTTCACTGGATTTCTTGAAACTGCCACCATTCCTCCAGCTTCTATTGAAAATAGCCTTACTATTCTACTTGTTGTCTCTATATCTCCCTTAACGATTATTTCAAGATTCCTTTCTCCTCCAGCTGCAGCTTGTATTGATATATAATCTTTTACTTTATGTAGTCCTATTGCTCCCATTATTGCTGTGGGATGAGCTCTTCCATCACATGGACAATCTACTAATGGTTTATTGTATACTGCTGATTGTATCCATCCATGTGTTATTGCCATTGGTCCACATTCACTTCCAATAAATCCATCCACCTTTACTTCAAATTTTTCTAGTAATTTTATTGTTCTTATATGATGCCATGGTAATATTAATCCTCTTGATTGTGTTCCAACTGCTGATACCGTTACTACAACATCTTCTTCATCCATTTCTTCTATATCAAGTAGATTTATCGGTTTTATTTGTGTAGCAAGCTTCCCCATTTTTAATCCTTCACTTATACTTCCCCCGCCTCCACCCCCAAGTACTGCTCCACCATACACATATTTTTCAACATCAATGGGCTTTATGATATTCAATTTTCCACCATTAAACTTTATTATCCTTCAACTTTTACGATTTTTGCTTCTGGAATTAAATCTCTAATTGAATCTATAACCTTTTGATTATCCTCCCACAACTCTATTATTCTATAACCTTTTTTAAGCAAACTTTTTATTACACTCCTCTTATAGATCTCCTCCTTTCTTAGATCATTTTTTCCTCTAAAGTATATTTCATGGTATGGAATATCCCAAGATTTTAATTGTTCTATGGTTCCATCTTTTTGTTTTTCTCTACTTCTACCAGTTACTATGATTATCCTTATACCTCTTTCACTTAATCTTCTAACATGATTTATTACTTCAATTTTTGGTTTATCAAGTTTTAGTAGTTGTGGATTTAAAAATTCTTCCCAAAACTTTTTCTTTTCATCTCTCGATAATGCTTCTACACTCTTCTTTCCAAATGGTTCTAAAGCTTTTCTCAATCTTTCACTTACATCTGCTATTACTCCATCTATATCGAATATTGCTGCTTCCATAACTAGAAACTTCATAATAAATTGTACTTAAAAAGTTTCTATTTAACCAAAATTCATAAATAATTGGTTTTGTTAATGGTTTAAGGTAATTCATTTTTTGAGTTGTCGGTGGGACTATGGTTGATAGTGTTAGAATAGGCGTTTATGTTTGTCATTGTGGTGGGAATATCTCTAATGTTGTTAATATAAGTGAGGTTATAAATGCAATAAGGAATGTTGAAGGTGTTGTAATTGTTAGGGATAATGAACATGTATGTTCTGAAGCTGGTCAAAGGGAGATTCAAGAAGATATAAAGAGGCTTAATTTAAATAGAGTTGTCATTGCCGCTTGTTCCCCAAAGTTTCATGGCCCCACATTTATGAAACTTATTGAAGAATCTGGTTTAAATCCATATCTTTTTGAAATGGTTAATATTAGGGAGCAGGATTCTTGGGTTCATTCCAATGATCCTAAGGGTGCTACAATTAAAGCTATTGACCAGATAATGGCTGCAATTGCTAAAGTCAAATTTAATGAGCCTTTACAGCCTAAGGAGGTTAAGATTGGTAATAGGGTTTTAGTTATTGGTGGTGGTATTTCTGGTATTCAGACTGCTCTAGATCTAGCTGATTCAGGTTGTAAAGTTTACTTGGTTGAAAGGGAGCCGATGATTGGTGGTAGAATGGCTCAATTAAGTTATACATTTCCAACAGATGATTGTTCTTTATGTATTTTATCGCCGAAGATGGCTGCCGTATATAATCATCCAAATATAACATTGTTAACTTATAGTGAAGTTGAAGATGTTAGTGGTAGTGTAGGTGATTTTCATGTTAAAGTTAAAGTTAAACCTAGATATGTTGATATGGATAAGTGTGTAGCTTGTGGAATTTGTGCATCTAAGTGTCCAGCATCTGCTCCAGATGAATTTAATTATGGTCTTAGAACTAGAAGAGCTATTTATGTTCCACATGAGATGGCTGTTCCATACAAGTATCTCATAGATTCAAAATCTTGTTTATATTTCCTGAAGGGTATATGTAGAGTTTGTGAGAGGGTTTGTCCTCAAAAAGCTGTGAATTTTAATGATTCAGAGAGAATTTTGGATTTAGTTGTTGATGCTATTGTTGTCGCCACTGGTTATGATCCTTTTGATGCAACTAAACTTAAACAATATGGTTATGGTGTTTACAAGAATGTTATTATAGCACCACAATTGGAGAGGATGGTTATGCCTGTAGGTCCAACTGGTGGTAAGGTCGTTAGATTATCTGATGGTCAACTCGCCAAGAAGATTGCATTTATACATTGTGTTGGTTCTAGAGATGAACAAATTGGTAGACCTGGATGTTCTAGAGTTTGCTGTATGTATAGTATTAAGCAGGCTATGACTCTTAAAAGGCAGGATGTAACTAGAGATGTACATTTATTTTATATTGATATTAGAGCTTATGGTAAAGGTTTTGAAGAATACTATAGTAGAGCTCAAGATTTAGGTGTTAAATTCATTAGGGGGAAGGTTAGTGAAGTTATTGAGGATCCAGTTACAAATAAGCTTATTGTTAGAGCTGAAGATACTTTGACTGGAAGGTTTATTGAAGATGAATTTGACTTAGTTGTTTTGTCTGTTGGTCTTGTCCCCTCCCATGGCTCTGAGGATTTAGCTAAAAAGTTGAAGTTGAATATTGGACCAGATGGATTCTTTTTAGAAGCTCATCCAAAGTATAGGCCTGTGGATACCCTTAGGGAGGGTGTATTTATATGTGGTTGTGCTCAGGGACCAAAGGATATTGCTGATTCAGTGGCTCAAGCTAGTGCTGCTGCTGGAAGGGTTTTAAGATTGATTAGTCAGGGTAAGATTCTTGTTGAACCTATAAAAGCTTATGTTTTAGGTGATTTATGTAATGGCTGTGGTATATGTATTGATAAATGTCCTCTTGGAGCCATAAGTATGGTTGATGGGAAAGCCATTATTAGTGATGCTTTATGCGTTGGTTGTGGGAGTTGTATTCCATATTGTCCACAAAGTGCAATTGAATTGAGGCATTACACTGAAAAACAGATTTTAAGTCAAATTGAAGCTGCCCTTAAAAGTAAGAGTGAAGGTGAAATTAGAGTTATAGCATTCTTTGATGATTCATGTACTTATAGAGCTGCAGATCTTGCTGGTACTAGTAGATTGATTTATGATGATAGAGTTAGAGTTATAAGTGTTCCTAGCGCTAGTAGACTTACACCTAGAATTATTTTAAGTGCATTTAAGTATGGTGCTGATGGTGTTTTCATTGGAGATTGTCTTCCAGGAGCTTCACCATATCATCCAAAAGTTTTAGATGTAATTAATGATGTTATTAGGGATGTGAGAATTCAGATGAGAAAGTTTAGGATTGATGCTAGGAGATTGAAGTTTGATACTATTGCTGTTGATATGGCTGAGAGATTAGTTAAAGATTTAGAGGATTTGATTTCTATTATAGAGAGGTTGGGGCCTTTAAAGGTTGAGGAGAGAATTAGAATTAAGGTTTAGGGGGGTGAAGTTGTGTTTAAAGGTTTAGCTCAAACAGTTTATGAATTAAGTGGGAAGAATCCATATCTATGTTTTCAATGTGGAATTTGTAGTAGTAGTTGTCCTATGATTAAGGATATGGACATACCTCCACATCAAGTTATACGTATGATTCAATTAGATGTACAAGAAGTTTTGAATTGTAAAACTATATGGGTTTGTGCATCTTGTAATACATGTACAGCTAGATGTCCAAGAGATGTAGATCCAGCTAGAATTATAAATGTCCTTAGAACTATTATGCAGAGGAAGAATGTTTATCCATTGGATTTAAGGAAAGTTAAGGGTTTAGATGAGTTTCCTCAGATAGCTTTGATTTCTGCATCTAGAAAGCTTACGGGGTGATGGGTTTTGAAGTTTATGTATTATCCTGGTTGTTCAGTTAAAGATTATGCTAAGGTTTATGAAGAAACTGCATTATCAGTTTTAAAATTGTTCAATGTTGAACTTGTTGAACTTGATAGATGGAATTGTTGTGGCGTTGTTTATGAGCATGCTACTGATGCTATTATGCAGCACATAGCGTCTCTTAGAGATCTTATAAGAGCTCAAGAATTTATGAATGATATTGGGGATAATAGACTTGTAACGCTTTGTTCAATGTGTTATAATACTTTGAAGAAAGTTAATGAAATCGTCATAAATGATTCTGAGAAACTCAAGAATTTATGTGATTATATGGATGATGAACCAAAGTATAATTGTGGTGTTGATGTTAAATATATTCTTGAATTGATTGTTGATGATAGTATAATAGGACTTAATAAGATCAGTAGTAACGTTAAAAGAGACCTTAAGAGTTTGAAGGTTGCACCCTTCTATGGATGTGCAATACTGAGGCCTAAAGGTATTGGAATTGATGATCCTGAGGATCCACATATATTGTCAGATTTAATATCTAGTTTAGGCGCTAAACCCATTAAATTCCCATATGAAAAGAAGTGTTGTGGTTCTTATAATGTTGTTTATGATAGAAGTATAGTTGAGAGAACCGTTAGTGAAATTGTTAAAGCTGCATCTAGGTGGGGTGCTGACATCATTATAACTACATGTCCACTTTGCCACTATAATTTAAACCTTGTTAAGAGCAAATTTAATATACCTACAATATACTTTACTGAGTTGATGGCTTATGCCCTTGGCATTGATGATAAAATTCCACCGGAAACTCTTTTAATATTAAGAAGTAAATTTGGTGGTGGATGAATATGGTGGAAAAACTGGCGCAAAGATTTGTGAAGATATACATTATGGGTAAAGAGTATGAAGTTCCAGAGGGTATAACCATAATGAAAGCAGTTGAATATGCTGGTTACCAGTATATTAGAGGTGCTGGATGTAGAGGTGGATTTTGTGGTGCATGTGCAACAATATATAGGCTTAAGGGTGATTATAGACTTTATACAGCTCTTGCATGTCAAACAACTGTTAAAGATGGTATGTATCTTGTTCAAATACCATTCTCCCCTGCTGAAAAAGTTAGATATAATATTGAGGAGCTAAAGCCTACTGGTTCAACTGTATTGGCTTTGTATCCTGAAATTGCTAGATGCGTTGCTTGTAATGCATGTACAAAAGCTTGTCCACAAGAATTGCAAGTTATGGATGCTATACAGATGATTAAGAGAGGAGATTTATCGAAAGCTGCTGAATTATGTTTTGATTGTATATCATGTGGACTTTGTAGTATAAGGTGTCCAGCTGAAATAATACATTACCACGTTTTTCAATTGGTTAGGAGACTTTATGGAAAATATATTGCGCCAAAGGCTAAGCATCTTGATATTAGAGTAAAAGAGGTTATTGAAGGTAAATTTGATGAAGAATTAAATAAACTTATCAAAATGAGTCCCGCCGAACTCAAGAAATTATATGATAGTAGGGAGATTGAAAGTCCGGAGGGGTGAGATATGTCGCAAAAGATCGGTTATCCCGATTATATGAGGGATTTAATAAAAATTGTTGAAGAAACTAGAGATAGAAGGCTTAAGGAGAGATATAGAAGGCTTAGTCCAGATGAAAAGAATGAACTCCTTAAAACTTGGCATCCAGACTATAAAGAGGGTACTAAGAGACCTCTAAAGATTGGTCCAAGCGCGGGATTAATGGTTCCACATGAAGTTGCCGATTTAATAGAAGCATATCCATTGGTGGAACCTAATGATATAGATTTGAGTAAAGTTGATTATGATGTAGATTTACTTGTAATCGGTGGAGGTGGAGCTGGGACTTCAGCTGCTATATGGGCTAATATTGAGGGTATACCATCAGAAAATATACTTATAGCAACGAAACTTAGATTTGGAGATGCAAATACGAAAATGGCTCAAGGAGGTATACAGGCTGCCGATAGACCTAATGATAGTCCAGCTATACACTTTATAGATATAATGGGTGGAGGTCAATATACAAATGATCCTGAACTTGTAATGGAGTTAGTTAAAGATGCACCCTTCATAATAAAATGGCTTGAAGATTTAGGTGTAATGTTTGATAAGGAACCTGATGGAACTATGATTGAATTATCTGGTGGTGGCACTTCGAGGAATAGGATGCATGCAGCAAAGGATTATACTGGTCTTGAAATTATGCGTGTATTAATGGATGAAGCATTAAATAGAGGTATAAGAGTATTAGAATTTACACCAGCCATAGAATTATTAACTGATGATTTTGGTAATAGAATTACGGGAGCAGTTCTCTGGAATATGGAAACAAAGGAGTATTATGTTGTTAGGAGTAAAGCCGTTATTTTAGCTACTGGAGGTTATGGTAGACTTCATATACAGAATTATCCAACAACAAATCATTATGGAGCAACCATGGATGGAGTTGTATTAGCATATAGAGTTGGTGCAAAATTAAGGGATTTAGATGCAACTCAATATCATCCAACTGGAGCTGCATATCCAGATCAAATACTAGGCCTCTTAATAACTGAGAAAGTTAGATCTATGGGTGCACAACTTGTTAATATTGATGGAGAACAATTTGTTTATCCATTGGAAACAAGAGATGCTGTTTCTGCAGCTATCATAAGGGAGTGTTATGGTAGAGATAAAGGTGTTAAAACGCCTACTGGAGTTAGAGGTGTATGGCTTGATACACCAATGGTAGATATGATTAGGGGGGAGGGTGCCACTAAGAGGTATCTATCATCAGTTTATAGGATGTATGCTAGGTTTGGAATAGATGTAACAAAAGAGCCTATTCTAGTATTTCCAACATTGCATTATATGAATGGTGGTGTTTGTATAAATAAGTATGCTCAAGTTTTAGGTTGTAATGGTGTAATAGAAGGATTCTTTGCTGCTGGTGAAACCACTGGTGGTGTTCATGGTAAGAATAGGCTTATGGGTAACTCCTTACTGGAGGTAACAGTTTATGGTAGAAGAGCTGGGATTTCAGCTGCAAAGTATATTAAAAGTGGTGTTGGATTTGGAAAATTAACATTGAACCATGTAATACGATTCAAACAAGAACTTGAAAAGCTTGGGGTTCCTAGAAGTAGACGTTCTCCAATGCTACTACCAGAGTATAGAGGTGAAAAAGTTTTATCAAAAGCTATACCAATATTCCCAATATAACCAACTTTTTATTTCATAATTAACTTTAATTTACATGGTAAACTATTTAAGAAGTTGAGTATAATCTTATTTGTCGTGGTGTTGCATTATGAGTGAGAAGTATATTTTGCGTGAAGGCTTCTATTATATTCCAGATCATACATGGGTTGAAGTACTTCCAGATGGAACTGTTAGAGTTGGTATAACTGATTATGCTCAAAAGATGTTGAAGACTGTTAGAAGAGTTAGATTGGAGAATGTTGGAACAGAAGTTTCACAGTATGAACCTTTTGGAGTTATTGAATCAACAAAAGCTACCAGTGATTTAATAGCTCCAGTTAGTGGAATTATAAAGCAAGTTAATGAGAGAGTTTTAAAACAACCTTCTCTTGTAAATGTAGATCCATATGGTGCTGGATGGTTAGTTATAATTCAACCTACAAAATGGGATGAAGAAAAGGATGAACTTCTAACAGCAGAAGAATATTCTCAATATCAGCAATAGCATCTAGAGGCGTATACTTTGAGATTTGAAGAGCAAAAAGTTTTATTCTATGATGCAAAAAAATGTTCAGGATGTCTATATTGCATGGAGGTCTGTTCATATAAGCATTATGGAGTAGTGGATATTGAAAAAGCTTTTCTAATGGTTGCATTAAATCCTGAGGGGAATCCTCTTTTCATAAATAATTATTGTAGTCATTGTCAAGATCCATTTTGTATGGCTGCATGTCCAGTTGAGCCTAAAGCTATAAGTAAAGATCCCAATACTGGATTTGTGTTGATAAATCCAGCTTTATGTATTGGTTGTAGAAGCTGTAATTATGCATGTCCAATAGCAATACCATACTTTAATGAGAAGCTTAGGGTTAGCGTTAAATGTGATGCATGTAAAGGTGAATTTCTATGTGCAAAATATTGTAGTACTGGTGCCCTTCAAGTTGTATCTAGAATTGAAGCTTTAAAGAGGTTAAAATTATGAGTGATCAAGAATCAAATAAATATCCATTGAGGAAAAGTGTTATTGGATTGCAGGATTCACTTAAATCTCCAATTAAGAATATCCTTAGTATAGGTCATGTTCCAATATTCTCTAGATATATTCAGAGGGTTAGAACTAAAATCGGTTTACCAGGAGTTCCGCCAACAGCATATAGCGATAAAAATGTCGTTGCTCAAATATTAGATTTAGCAAGAGCAGTAAATGTTGAAGGTAAAATTGGATTTGACACTAATAAGAAGAATTTCAAATATTAATGGTGATTTTATGGTTGATTATAGCTTATTTTTAGGTTGTTACATACCCGCTATGCAACCTTTTGTAGAAGCCTCCATGAGAAGGATTAGTCAAAAGATTGGAATTAATTTAATAGATATAAATGGTGCTACATGCTGTCCCGTTCCTGAAATAACTAGACTTGTTGATGAAGAATTATGGCTTACAGTTGCAGCTAGAAATATAGCTTTAGCTGAAAAAATAGGCAAAGATATTATGGTAATGTGTAATGGGTGTTGGGAAACACTATATGAAGTTAATGAACATTTAATACATTCAAAGGAAATTATGGATAAAATTAATGCTAACCTCAACAGTTTTGAATTGAAATTTAACGGTATTATAAAGGTTAAGCATTATGTTGAAGTATTATTTGAAGACGTAGGTTTAAATGTTATTAAGGAGAATGTTAAGGTTAATTTAAGTAAATTTAAATTTGCACTTCACCCTGGATGTAAATTGTATAAAATGGTGGATGAAAAGGGTGCAAAATATCTTAAAGAGATTGTAAAAGCATTGAATGTTGAAATAGTTGATTATGGTTTAGAAAGGGTTTGTTGTGGATATCCATTAATGCTTTATTCAGTTGATAAAGCTATGAGGGAAAGAACTAAATGGAAATTGGATTCAATGAAGAATTCTGAAGTGGATGCTATAATTGTAGCTTGTCCTGCATGTTACGATCAATTTGAGAAAACACAATTAACTTTGAAGGATGAAGGTATTGAGTATGGGATTCCAGTGCTTCATTTAAGTGAGTTAATCGCTTTAAGCTTTGGTATTCCACCTAGAGATGTTGGTTTAGATTCCCATGGTATTTCAACTGATAAAATAATTAGTGGATTGGTGGGTTAATATGGGTATAAAACAAAAAATGTTTATATATGCTCCCTGGGTGTATCATCTTCATGCTGGTGGGTGTAATGGATGTGATATTGAACTTCTAGCAGTATTAACGCCTAGATTTGATGTGGAGAGGTTTGGCATTCGTTTGGCTCCTTCACCTAGACATGCTGATATCCTTGTGGTTACAGGTCCCGTAACCAAACAAATAGCTCCCTTTTTGAAACGTGTATATCTCCAGGTCCCATATCCCAAAGTTGTTGTTGCAATAGGGGCATGTGCATGTTCTGGAGGTGTGTTTAATGATGTTGAAGGTGAAGAAACTTATGCCATTCTTGGAGGTTTAGATAAAATGATTCCGGTTGATGTTTATGTTCCTGGTTGTCCACCTAAACCTGAGGCTATAATTGATGGTATTATTAGGGGTGTAAGAATTTTGGGTGTAAAAAGTTGTGAAGTTAAATGATGAGGGGTTAAATAATGGTTAGTTTAAATGATGTTATATATAAGCTGGAACATTCACTTAAACCATATTTCAGAATTGTAAAAAGAGAGTTTAATGGTAAACATATATACATTGAAACTGATAGAGATAAACTTCCAGTGGCCTATGATGTTTTAAGTGAGTTCGATGGTAGATTAATACATGTTACAGCTAGTGATATGGGTTTAGCTGGAATTAAATTGTTTCATGTATATGCTTTTGACCATATTGATAGATATTCGCATGTAATCCTTTATGTGATGCTGTCCAGGGAAAATTTAAAAGCTCCCTCTTTAGCTTCAAAAACTTATCAAGTTAATTGGGCTGAACGTGAAACTAGTGAATTGCTTGGAATAAATTTTGAAAGTCATCCAGACCCCCGTCACATATTTCTACCATTTGAATGGCCGAATCCAGTTGAATCAACCGAATCAACTTCAGAAAAGGTTTTAGTGGATAGGGGTAATCTTCTTCCATTAGGTCCATATCATCCGGCTTTAATTGAAGGTGGATACTTTAAATTTAGTGTTGATGGAGAAGATATTGTTGATGTGGATATTAAAGTTGGTTTTAATCATAGGGGGATAATGAAACTTGCTGAAAGCCGTAGTTATTGGAGAAATGTATTCCTAGTTTCTAGGATTTGTGGGATATGTAATATTTGTCATGTTCTAGCATATTTAAATGCTGTTGAGAGGTTATTCAATGTTAATGTACCATTGAGAGCTAAATACATTAGAACCTTATTGGCAGAGCTTAATAGAATTCATAGTCATGTTCTTTGGCTTGGAGTTGCTGCGGAACTTATTGGATTTAGAACAGTATTTATGTGGTCTTTTAAGATAAGAGAGCCGATACAAGATTGTATTGAACTTATAACTGGAAATCGGGTTCATATGGATGCTGCAATTATTGGTGGTTCAAGAGTTGATTTAACTAATGAAACAATAAATAAAGTTGAATCTAAACTCCGTGAATTTAAAAACCAATTTACTAAATTGATTGATATAATTTATGATCATAGTATGTTTAGGAGTAGAACTGAAGATATAGGTATACTGAAACTTGCTGATGCAAAAAATCTAGGCGTTGTGGGACCCACAGCAAGAGCTAGTGGATGGAAAATTGATGTTAGGAAGGATAGTCCATATGAAGCTTATGGAGAAGATTACACTACCTGGGATATTATAACTGATGATGGTTGTGATGTCTTTTCAAGAGCTTTGGTACGTTTAAAGGAAACACTTACTTCAGTAGACATTTGTTTACAATGTCTAGATACTTTAAAGAGGGTTAATGGTAAGATAATAGTTGAAGAACCAATAAATATAATTGATGGTGAAACTATAGGTAAATCTGAAGCACCTAGAGGTGAATTATTCTATTATATATATTCTGATGGAAGTATAATCCCACATACCGTTAGAATTAGAACTCCAAGTTATAGGAATATTGCAGCATTAAAACACATGCTTGTAGGCTATAGATTGAGTGATGCGCCAATAATAATTGGTAGCGTTGATCCATGTTATTCATGTACAGATCGAGTGATCATCGTAGACGTTTATAAGGGTAAATGTTTAACCATAAACTATAATGAATTTATCAATTTTGCAAAAAGAGGTTTTGTTAATGTATCTTAAATTTTGAGGTGAAAAATCATGGGTCTAAAGAAGGAGTACATTCCAATTCTCTTATCATTATCATTGAGTTTCATGGGTTTATTCATGTCAATCTTCATACAGGATCATTTACTTCTATTATACTCATCTGAAATAGCATTTCTAACTCTTATTTTCTCATTTACAATTTTGGTAATTCATTTTCTTCCACCCAAAAAAATTGATGCTGAAAACATTTTTCTATGTGGTTTAGCTAAACCACCATATTTAGAGTATAAGAATATTTATAGACTTAACTTACCAAGAATGGTTAGTAGAATATCACTATATCTCGTATATTTAACGCTGATTTTTTCATTTTTAACCTTATTAATTGTTAGATTAAAAATGGGGGTTGTTTGAAAATGTGGTGGATGTTTATAGTTCTTCCAGTACTTGTTTTAATATTTGGAGTTTTATTAGAATATATTTTGAGGAAAATTTCTGCTAGAATTCAATTCCGTATTGGTCCCATGTTTATAGTTTATAGTGATTTAAGATCAATATTTGGCTTAACTAGGGTGTTTCAAGCTTTATATGATGTGCTCAAATTATTTTATAAAGAAACTATAGTGCCAAAAACTGCACATAAATTCCTCTTTATATCTTCTCCAATAATTAGTTTAACTTGTTTATTGATCTCTTCCTATTTCCTATCTTACTTTGGTTTTTCACCATTAGGATCTCATGAAGCTAGTATTGAATTTATCATTTATCTGATAGTAAGTGGCACTTTCTTTTTAATAGTTGGAGGATTATCTAGCGGATCTCCTTGGGGTATCATTGGTTCTAAACGTGAAATAGAACTTTTCATACTATATGAGTTTGCCCTTATATCATCAGTATCTTCCATAGCTATTCTTGTAGGATCATTTTCAACTTTTAAAATTGTTAATGTTCAAGTTGAATATTATCCATTTATACTACTTAACCCATTTGCAGCTATAACGTTAATTTTAGCCATTATTGGAAAATTACATTTGAATCCATTTGAAATTCCTGAAGCTAATGTAGAAGTTGTTGCCGGACAGTTTAGTGAGTATTCAGGTAAACTTTTAGCATTAGTAATAATGTTTAGATATGTTTTAATGTCTATTCTTTCAATTTTATTTGTAGATTTGTTTCTATCAGGTGGTATTGTAATAAAAACTGCGTCCATTTTATCGATCATCATAAACTTTGTGGTTTTTGTGATTTTATGTATTTTAGTGGTAGTTGTCGCTTCATTAATTCATCTACTTACATCGAGATTTAGGATTGATCAAGCATTTTCTTGGTCAATAAAGTTTTTATTACCCTTGTCCATATGGTCTATAATCTTTTCCTTTATAATTAGGGGTGTGATGTTAGGGGGTATGTAAATGTTTAAAGCCTTCATTGAAGCTATGAAAGCTTTAAAAAAGCCTTATACCATTACCTATCCTTCGAATACTGGTTTAAAATACAGCCATGTACCAACTAGTTTACGTGGTTCTCCTGCTTTTGATTTAAATAAATGTATTGGTTGTAGTGCTTGTGTTAGTCAATGTAGTAGTGGTGCGTTAACTGTGGTTGATATTGAAAATACTAGAAAGTTGAATGTTAACCTTAATAAGTGTATTTTCTGTAGGCGTTGTGCTGAAATATGTCCTGAAAAGGCGTTGGAGCTTACAAACAAATTTGAGTTAGCTTCAAAAGTTAAATCGGAGCTTGCCGTTTCAAATAGTGTTGAACTTATTAAATGTGTTAATTGTGGTGCATATTTTGCCTCTGGAAAACAGTTGAAACGTATTGCTGAAAGATTGGAGGAAAATCTTAGTGAAGCTAAAGCTATTGAGTATCTTCATGAAGATCTACAAAAATATTTACATCTATGTCAGAATTGTAGGAAGAATTTAAGTTTAAAATTTAATATACACACTAGGAAACATGTTTTATTGGAGTGAGCTTATATAGTGTGACATCTTTATTTTTTAATATGATATTGCTTCAAGATGTTTTAATAATGATAGTTCAATTTTTAATATTAACAATAATCCTCTATTTTTCCTCTAGACTTTTAGGATTAAAAAGCTGGATTTCAACGTTTTTATCCTCAACTTTATTTGCATTTATTAACTCGCTTGTTATATTTAATTTTGAAATAAACTTTTTGTTGAAATTGACATTATTCTTTCTGATTTTAAAATTTACTTATAACATTAGTTGGTCTAGGTCCTTTTTGCTATTATTAATTTTATGGTTTATTTCAAACATCATTAAGATTGTTATACCTTTTTTACCAACCCCTATTTAAACTATATGTTTGGAAAACTTTTTGAATCATGTAATTCATACTTTAAATCTGATTATTATGTCTGAAGATTTAAAGAGGATTGTTGAAGAGTTAAAGCAGATGAATGAATCTTTAATGCATATGTTTTTAATGCTTGAAAAACGCATTGATGATGTACTATGGTATCATAAAGTTGGAGATTTAGCTCGTGTAATTAAGGTTAGGATTGTAGGGCCGCCTCCAAGTAAAGTTTCAAAGCCTAATGCTCCTGGAGCTAGGAATCCCCTAGTTTTTTGGAGTTATGTCTTTATTCCAAGGAATATTGATCGAAATGTTAAGTATCCTTTGATAGTTCTTCCTCATGGTGGCGTTCATGCAAACATGAGTAGTGCGTCAGCAAATGTAGTTAGAGAGCTCATAGCTCAAGGTTATATTATTATAGCTCCAGAGTATCGTGGAAGTACTGGTTATGGGAAAGCCTTTTATGAATTAATTGATTATGGTGGATTAGAAATTGAAGATACACATGCAGCTAGGAATTGGATGGTGGAAAATTGTAGGTATGTTGATTCAAAGAGGATTGGTATTGTGGGTTGGAGTCATGGAGGTCTACATGCTTTAATGAATATATTCTTCTATCCAGATGATTATCAAGTGGCATATGCTGGAGTTCCAGTTAGCGATTTAATTATGCGTATGGGTTATAAAGGGCAGCATTACAGGGACTTGTTTATTGCAAATTATCATATTGGTGTTGATGTATGTGATAATGTTGAAGAGTATAGACGTAGATCTCCTGTAAATTATGTTGATAAACTTAAGACTCCATTGTTAATTCATACTACAACTAATGATGAAGATGTAAATTATCTTGAAGTATTAAATTTGATAAATGCTTTAAAAGCTGCTGGTAAAAATTTTGAATATAAAATATTTAAAGAAGCTCCAGGCGGTCATGTATTCGGTAGAATTGATACTTTACTTTCAAGGGAAGTTAGAGCTGAAGTCTATAGTTTTATAGCGAAATATCTTAATCCCCCTAATCCATTGACTTCAGCTGATGAACTTAATCCATTTGAAATATAAGACTACTCAAAATACTTATTTCTTTATTTTATTAACCCTTTTTGTGGGGATATCTTTGAAATTTAAAGGGAGTTATAAAGCTGCAAAATTAATTAAAGTTTCTATGGAGGTTAAAGATGGAGTCATTGTAAGTATTAGGATTACTGGGGATTTCTTTATGTATCCAGAGGAAGCAATTAGAGATTTGGAAAGTGCATTAATAGGCGCTAATCTAAACGCAATGGATTTAGAGGCTAGGATATCAAAATTCTTATTGGAGAGGAAAATTGAATTTCCAATGATCTCCGTAATGGATCTAGTTAATGCTATACTTTCAGCTAAACCTGAAGGTTAGAGGTAGATACTTATTGGTGGATTACATTAGAGTTTCCATAGGTACTGCATCTAAACTTGGTTTATTGAGGGTTAAAATGTTAGCTGAACCTACAACTGCATATCTAATGTTATTTAGTGAAGGAAGATGTTATGGTAATTGTGCATTTTGCACACAATCCATAAGTAGTACATCGAACACTGAATATCTATCTAGGGTAACCTGGCCTAAATTTAAATTTAATGATGTTAAAGAAGCCTTTAAATCTGTTAGCAATTTTAAACGTATATGTATTCAAACCTTAATATATCCGAGATATCTTGAAGACACTCTTAATATAATCTCAAAATTTAAGGAGTTTCTGAATATACCGATTTCTGTTTCAATACATCCTCAAAGCTCTAACGATCTTCAACTCTTAAAAGATTATAGTGTGGATAGAGTGGGAATAGGTGTTGATGCAGCCTCTGAACAAATTTTCAATAAAGTTAAAAGACCTTTTTCTTGGAATAAAACCATTAATTTAGTTTTTAAAGCGAGAGAAATCTTCGGTCCAAAAAGAGTTTCCGTACATTTAATTTATGGTTTAGGAGATTCCGATCGTAGTTTTATAGAAATGATGTGTAAACTTTATAATAATGATATCAATGTTGGTTTATTCGCTTTTACACCTATGGAAGGAACTTTAATGGATAAATATGAAAAACCAGAATTATCTTCTTATAGGGCAATTCAATTATCGCACTATCTAATAAAACATGGCTTAGCAAAATTTGAAGATTTCATCTTTGATTCTCAAGGTAAACTTAAAATGATTCTAATAGACAAAGACCAGTTGATTAATGTTATTGAAAGTTGTGAACCATTTAAAACTAGTGGATGCCCAGATTGTAATAGACCTTTTTACAATGAATCTCCAGGGGGAGAATTATACAATTATCCAACATTGGAAATGGCTTTAAAGGATCTAAGTAAGATAAAAGCGGAATTGAAATATCTCTTAGGTTAACCTAATAAAAAAGAGTTGTTATTTTGAAGTTTAACAAGGTGATTTGAAAAATGAAATTGATATATAGTTAATTGCTGAATTATTTCTTCCATATATCTATAGGTGGTTTATGATCTGGTGGTATTGGTGATTTATATACTCTCCCCCTAAGTCTATTTTTATGTTCTTTTTTAGCTTCTTCAATTAATTCAATGCTTGTCATTAAGTCTATTATTGTTGCTGCCATGGTTTTTGCTGCAAATATTAATGATTTATGTCCTAAACCAACTGCACTTTGAGCAACATTCTGCCATGAATGCCCAGGAGTCCCCAAAACCCATGTGGCTGTTCCAAATTCTACCGTTGGAGTCTTCCAACTTACATCAGCTACATCAGTTGAACCATGGCTAATTTCACCTTCACCCCAAGGGTCTGGAATCTCATCATCAATCAATTTATCAATAAGCCTCTCCCACCCAGGCCTCTTAGATTTCTTTAATTGATTAATTTTATCTTCCAATGGTATTGTTTTAGCTATTTCCTCTGCAAACTTTAAATCTTCATCACTATACTTTGGCAAACCAATTAGTCTCATATTTTCTACAATTATTTTTCCTATGGTTTTGTTTGGTATAGTGTTGTGCAATCCCTCTAAGAATTCTACTTTGTATTGGGTTTGTGTCATTAATGCTGCTCCCCTAGCAATATCAAGAATCCAATTATAAATCTCCTCAACCTGCTCCCTCTCAGGAGCCCTCACATAATACCAACTCCTAGCATAATCAGGAACAATATTAGGCTGACCACCACCCCTCTCAATAATATAGTGGATTCTAGCATCCTGAACAACATGCTCCCTCAAATAATTAACACCAACATTCATAAGCTCAACAGCATCCAAAGCACTCCTACCAAACTCAGGACTACCACCAGCATGAGAAGCCCTACCAAAAAAATGAAACTTAGCTGAATTTATTGCTAAACTACTTTTTAATGAGACTCCATTCATTGTACTTGGATGATGACTAATTGCTGTATCAACATCATCAAAGTAGCCATCTCTCACCATAAATACTTTTCCACTAAAGTTTTCCTCAGCTGGACATCCATAAAACCTTATGGTACCTTTAATCCCATATTTTTCCATAGCATACCTAACAGCTATTGCAGCTGCAAGCCCACTAACACCATGAATATTATGCCCACAACCATGACCAGGAGCCCCCTCAATCAAAGGCTCCTTCCAAGGAACCTTCTTCTGCGAAAGACCAGGCAAAGCATCATACTCACCCATAACACCAATAACAGGCTTACCAAAACCCCATTCACCAATAAAAGCTGTAGGCATACCTGCAACACCTATTCTAACTTTAAAGCCATGTTTCTCTAATTCCTCAGCTAATAACTTTGATGATTTATATTCTATTAATCCAAGTTCTGCATATTCCCATATTTTATCGGAGATCTCTATGAAACGATCCTTGTTTTTCTCAATATATTCTATTGCATATTCTTTTTCCTTTGTTATTTGCATCATTTATAATCCCCTCATATACTACTTCTCACTTTTGTTTTAATACTTTCTATTATTGATAATCCTTATAATCACTTATTATTATCAATATTATATTGTGATTTTATGAAGGTTAGAAGTTTAACATTTTTAGTTCCAATTCGTTTTCTAAGGGATTTTTCTCAAATAGCTCCATTTATACGCAGTTTTGTAGATGGAATTTCAAAAAGGTATGGTTTAGATATTTGGAGTTTGAGATTGGCTGTTGATCCTCAAATCCCCAATGAGGTAAATAGATTTATAGATTTCTTGGATGAAGTTTCTGAAGACTTTAATTATTATGCTATCCCAATTTTTTGTGATAATACTTTAGATTTTGATTTAATAGTTTCTCTATTGAGTAATTATAATAAACTTTTTATATCTATGTTTGGTGGATTAAGTGAATTTAAAGTTTTTAGAGATCTATTAATTTATGTCAAGGATAAACTTCCACTGGAATCATTTGTTAGATTATCATTTTCTATTGATGGCCCAATAATTACACCATATTTTCCTTCAGCATCTGCAGGTAAGGATGTTATGATTTTAGCTTCTATGTTGTATGTTAATGATTTATTGAATGCTGTTAGAAATGGTCAGTCTATTTCTAAAGTTATTTTAAAGTGCTCTAATAGTGTTAGAGAGTTTATGGCTGAGATCATTGGTTATTTAAAAATAAATTCGATGGGCTTGGATATATCTATATCTCCTTGGATGGAGGAGAGTGTAGTGGATTTAATTGAAGCTTTTGGTGGTGTAAAATTTGGTGGTATAGGGACTTTAAGTTCTATTTTTAGAATTAATGAGTTAATTAAGAGTATTGCTTCAAGTGAAGATTTTTATGTGGGTTATAATGAGCTTATGCTTCCATATGCTGAAGATTCAAAACTTATGCTTCTTGGAGGTGAAGGTTTAATATCTGCTTATGATCTATTACATTTATCTTCGGTTTGTGTTGCAGGATTCGATATGATTGTGCTTCCAAAAATGAGTAGAGAATTAGTAAATATGCTCTTTATGGATATTTATTCAGTTTTGAAATCTAAGGGTAAACCTTGTGGTGTTAGACTAATTTTAAGTGATGGTGTTTATGGTGATATGGTTGATTTAGGTTTTATCGGCAGTGCTCCAGTAATGAGGTTGAATTGATTTTGATCTAATTCAGTTTTATGTTTTAATTCACATAGAACTTTCTCATAAAATTCAACGTTATTTATACATCCTGGATCTGGAGCTGTAATATCTTTAAAGTATACATATGCTCTGGCTCTACAACCTCCACATATATACCTAAATCCACATTTTCCACAATTATCCTTTAATATATCTTTATTTTGAAAAGCTGATAGGATAGGTGTATTATTCCATATCTCTTTAAACTTTTTATTCCTAATATTCCCTAATACTATATTTGGTATGAATACGCATGGTGTTACATCTCCATTGGGTTCTAATGCACAATATAATCTTCCAGCTCCACATCCACCAATAAATTCAGCTAGATAATTTAAGCCGCCAACTGGTGGCCCAGCATAGAAGTGTAATGGACTTATACATATACCATGAGACTTCTGTATTACAATCCTGGCATATTGAGGTGCTGTTGAGAGAACTTCAATACCATAATCCCTCATAGCTTCATATAAAGTTGATAGAAACTCTTCTCTTTCCCATGGATTTAAATCTTCAATTAAAATTTCTTCACCCCTACCAACTGGTATAAAGTTGAAGAATATAACCCTTTTAACGCCGATATTCTTTGCAAACTCTATAATCTTTCTACATTCCTTATAATTCATTTTTAATGTTGTTACTGCAATTCCAGTAAATATATCGTTTTTAACACAATTTAATATTCCATTTATAGTCTTTTCCCAAGCACCTCTCACACCTCTAAAATTGTCATGTTTTACTGGATCTATGGAATCTAAACTTATTTCAACATAGTTTATTCCAATATTTTTAATCTTTCTTGCAATTTCATCTGTTATTATTGTTCCATTGGTTGCTATTGCTGTATAGAATCCTCTTCTTACAGCTTCCTCCGCTATTTTAAAGAAATGTGGATGAATTAATGGTTCTCCACCTGAAAAAGCTATTGCAGCTACACCTGCTTCTTCAAATTGTTTTAATACATTGATTTTCTCTTCTAATGTTAATTCATTTTTCAAAACTGTTTTTGCATTTTGATAGCAATGTTTACAATTAAGGTTACACATATTTGTGAAATTCCATACTACTAGGAATGGTGCATCCAATTTTTGTGGTAATGTTATACCATATTTACTTATACTCCTTAATATAACTTCAAGCCCCCTTCTCAATGATCTATTTTTAAACATTCTTCTTACTTCTTCCTCTTTTACATCTAAAATCTTTAATCCTAAATTTATGATTTGTGAAACTATTAATGATGAAATTATTAACTTAACCTTTTTCGCTTCTTCTTCTCCAGAATATATTGTTAATGCATAATTTAATAGTGATCTTCCATTATATTCATGTGTTGAAAGGAATTTGATTATAGGTCTTATAATTGGATTTCCAAATATTGTTCTTATTAATGCTATATTACTTTCTACATTCATATTCAAGATTAACTAAATTACCCTCTGATAAAAACTTGTTGTTCATTAACTATAATTTAAAACTATTTATAAAAAACTATAAAACTAAAAATTCCCAATTTTCTTTCAATTAATTTCTATCTCCTACTCCTTCTCCCCTCAAATCTTCTAGGGCCTGGTCTACTTCTACCAAATCTTCTTTCTCCTTCTTGTTCATATTGTACTAATGATAGATTGTTTTCAGTATTTACCTCTATTTCTGGGGCTTTACTTAAAACTTCAAAACTACCGTATCTACCAACATTTAGACGCATACTACCTCTAAATAGACTTACAAATCCATTTCTTATCATTATTGTTACTCCTTCATTTACTCTATCTATTGCATCATCCCACAATGTTAGGTATATAGCTCCAGTTTCATCTCCAACCAATATATCTGCAACTCTATGTGCTCCTCCACTAACTGTTCTTGGTTCCCCCTTTGAAACTACTTTAACCAATAGGTTTACACTTCTAGTATTTGGTTTTAGTTGCTCTATTTTCGCTAGGCCCCTTTCTTCACTACCCATATTTTGATTTCACCTCATTTTATCCCCTATAAGCCTTTATTTAAGGGTTTTGGTTTTGAAAGTTAATTTTATTTTTAGTGTTAAATATTTGTTTTAGGTGATTTATTTGGTTGATGTTTTCGTTGATAGGAGTGTTAGATTGATCGAGAAACTTGAGGGTGAAGGTATTGATGGAGTATTAATATTTTCTGGTGTAAACCTTTTATATTTTACTGGTGTAAACATAGGTTTATCTGAGAGGCCTACAGCTGCTTATCTACCAGTTGATGGTGAACCATTTATACTTGTTCCAAAACTTGAGGAGGAACTTAGAGGTCAACGTACATGGATTAATCGTATAGAAGTTTGGGATGAAGATGAAGATGCTATTGAAATTCTCTCTAAACTTATAATGGATTGTAGACCTAAACATGGTGTTATAGGTTTATGTGAAGATGCTCCTTGGGGTTGGGTTAATAGATTACAATCGAAGCTTAGTGATATATGTTTTATTGATATTTCAAATATGATTTTTAGCTTACGTATGATTAAAAGTGAATTGGAATTGGATAATATTAGGAGGGCTTGTGCTATTTCAGATAAAGCTGTTGAAACTATTTTTCAAAGTCTTTCTGAAGGGATCACTGAACTTGAATTAAGCTATATATGCATCTCAAAAATGAGAGAGCTTGGTGGAGTTCCACAATTTGCCACAATCTTATTTGGTGCTAAATCCGCTTTACCACATGGTTATTCAGATAATTCAAAGTTAAAGAAGGGTGATATTGTATTGGCAGATGTAGGATGTTCTGTTAATGGATATTTCTCAGATATAACTAGAACCGTGGTTTACGGTGTTCCAAGTGAGAAACAGCATAGAATTTGGGATTTAGTTTATAGAGCTAATAGGAATGCTATTGAGAATATTAAACCTGGAATTACTTGTGAAAAAGTTGATTTATATGCTAGGTCTTTAATTGACTCTGAAGGGTTTGGAAAATATTTTATTCATAGATTAGGTCATGGTATTGGTTTACAAGTTCATGAGCATCCATATATTGTTAAAGGTAATAAACTAGAATTGAAGCCTGGGATGGTTTTTACTGTAGAGCCTGGAATTTATCTTAAAGGTGAATTTGGAGTTAGAATTGAAGATACTGTTGTTTGCACTGAAGTTGGATGTGAATCTCTAACGAAATTTAAGCGTTCAATATTTCCATAAAGTGATAATCTTAAATATTTCATACCTAATAAAATATTTTCATGATAGATTCAATATACAAATATGTTGATTTAAACTTTGATAAGTTTATTTCAGATCTTATAGAGATATGTAAAATTCCATCGATTGCTGCTCAAAATATTGGTATAAATGATGTTGTGGGAAAGCTTAGTGAAATGTTTGAAAATGTGGGATTCAACGTTAAAGTTTTAAGTTTAGATAAAGGTAATCCATTGATATTTGCAGAGTATAAACCTAGATCTTATAAGAAGACTCTATTATTTTATAATCATTATGATGTTCAACCTCCAGATCCACTTGATCTTTGGGTTTCACCTCCATTTAATCCAAGTTTAAGAGATGGTAAGATCTTTGCTAGAGGAGTTGCTGATAATAAGGGTAATATTATTGCTAGATTAAAAGCTGTGGAATCTATTTTGAATGTTCTCGGAGATCTTCCAGTGGCAATTAAATTTGTTATTGAAGGTGAAGAAGAGATTGGAAGCCCATCTTTACCAAGTTATGTAAATGCTTATGGCAATTTATTTTCTGCAGATGCAGGTATATGGGAATTTGGTTATAGAGATATTGATGAACGTCCAGTGATAACCCTTGGTGTTAGAGGTATAGCATACTTTGAATTCATGGTTAGAGGTCCGAATGTAGATGTTCATAGTGGTCAAGCTGCAATAATACCTAATCCCGCTTGGAGGTTAATCTATTTCTTAAATAGTTTACGTGGTGATGATGGAAGAATCTTAATTGAAGGTTTTTATGATAATCTTAAACCCATTGAAATGGAAGATGAAGAATTATTGAAGAGTATACCATTCAATGATGTTGATTTAATTAAGAGACTTGGAATAAGTGGTTTTGTTGGTGGAGTGAGGGGATTTGAAGCTTTAAAAGCTTTACTCTTCAATCCAACATGTAATATTGATGGTATATATTCTGGCTATATTGGTCAAGGTGCAAAAACTATAATACCAAGTTATGCCATGGCTAAAGTTGATTTTAGACTTCCTCCGGGACTTACCCCTCAAGATGTCATGAATAAATTGAGAAAGCATATGATTAAATATGGATTTAATGATATTGAAATCGTAAGTTTGCATGGTTATGAAGCTGCAAAAACAGATCCTAAAGCTGAAATTGTGAAGATTGGAGTAAAATCTGCAAGAGAAGTCTATAATTTAGATCCAATAGTATATCCCATATCTTCAGGTAGCGGACCTATGTATCTCTTCGTAAATAATTTGAAGATTCCAATGATATCTGTTGGTGTTGGATATTATGATTCTAAATCTCATTCTCCAAATGAGAATATTAGATTGGAAGATTTTAAGTTGGGAATTAAACACATTATTCGAATAATTGATATGTTTGGTTCAATTTGATATGGTGATTTAAAGTTGATAATTGATATTCACAATCACTTTTATCCAATGGAATATATACGCTACCTAAAGGATAATTGTAAGGAAGTTTCTGTATTTCTTGATGATCAAGGTAGAACTATAATTAACTATAAGGGTGATTATAATGTTGTTGTTAAATCCCACATTGATGTCATTGAAAGATTAAAGGTTATGGATAAGTTTAAAATTGATATGCAAATTCTAACTCTAACCACTCCTGGAATTGATTTTGTAAATGTGAAATTAAGTATTGAATTAGCTAGAATAGTCAATGATTCTTTTTCCAAAATTGTAGAGAGATTTCCTGATAGATTTAGAGCATTAGCAGTTTTACCTATGCAAGATCCAGAATCATCTATTGAAGAACTTAAAAGAGCAATTATAGATTTAGGTTTAAATGGTGTAATGATATTCTCAAATGTTAATGGTAAACCTTTAGATAACAGTGATTTCTGGACTGTATATGCTGAGGCCGCTAGATTGAATGTTCCAATATTTATACATCCAACTTCACCATTGAATTTGAAATACATGGAGGATTATAGGATAGTTCCAATGTTTGGTTTTCCAATGGATACAAGTCTAGCAATTTTAAGGTTAGTATTGAGTGGGGTTTTAGATAGATATGATTCATTAAAGATAGTGGCTTCTCATACTGGTGGAGTTCTACCATATTTAATTGGGAGGATAGATATGTGCTTTAAAATGTATCCAGAATCTAAGCAGAATATAAGTAATTCACCATCATATTATTTTAAGAATATTTATGTTGATTCTATATGCTATGATTCGAGGATACTTGAATTTGCATGTAGAATGTTAGGTTCAGAGAAAATTATGCTTGGAACTGATTATCCACATCAAATAACTGATATCGAATATGCTATTGAGAGGATTACAAAATTAAATATATCAAGTGGGGAGAAAGAGGGTATTCTCAGTGGAAATGCATTAAAACTATTCAAAATCAGTAAAAGTTGATTTCCCATATTTCTATCAATACTTATTGAATGAGTTTTAATTTGATGGTTGATATTATTGTTGTAATGTTTTCGCCATTATAAATTGTCCAACTTTAAAGAATCCTCTACCCCAATTATGTAGTGGTATTGGGTTTTCCTTTATAGTCCAACCAGTTTTTGGATTAAAGTATCTTTCATCAACTTTCACATTTAAAACTTGACCTATAAATAATGTTACATCATTTGATTCAACTTTATCCCATAATTCACATTCAATTACTGCTATTGCATCTTGCGCTATTGGTGCATTTACTTCTTCTCCCTCCATTGGTTTTATTATTTTTGTTTTATCTACATTTCTTCCACTTATTGTTCCAATGGTATATAATTCATTTAATTTTTCTATTGGAAGTATATTGATGGAGAATTGTTTGTACGTTTTTATTAATTCATTTGTTAAACTATTCTTCCCTATGGCTATACATACCAATGGAGGTTCTTCACCCATTGGCATAACCCAACTTGCAGCCATGAAATTTACTTTTTCTCCTATTTTTCCAGATCCTATTACATATGCTGGTCTTGGATGTAGTAGGAGATAGAATTTCTCTAATTCTATCTTTGTAAGCATAATACTCACGATAAAAATTTCTATTCTTAAACTTTTAATTATTTTGTGAATGTTGCTGAGATTTATAATAAGCTCATTAAATTTCTATCATTGAGATCATCTGATTTAGTTATGGTATCATCTCCTGGTAGAATAGATTTTTTGAATACACATCAAGATTATAAGGGTCTTCCAGTAGTTCCAGCTGCAATAAACCTTAGATGTTATGCTATTGGTTTTAAGAATGAGAGTGATATTGTGAATTTTACTTCTTTAAATATGTTTGAGAATGGTTTAAATGGTTTTGATTCTTTTAGTTTATCAAATTTTAATTTGGTTGGTGGAGGTTGGTTTGGTGATTATGTTAGATCGATATTTAAAGTTTTAATGGATTCTGGTTTTAGAATTGGAGGTATGGATATTGCTTTATGGAGTGAAATCCCAATAGGTTCTGGTTTATCTAGTAGTGCAGCTTTTGAGGTTTCAATTGTTAAACTTATATCTGAAGTTTTCAATTTAGGTTTAGACAAAAATTCTATTGCTGAAATTGCGTATAAAGCTGAGCATGATGTTATGGGTATACCTTGTGGTAGATTGGATCAATATAGTTGTTCTTATGGTGGAATGATAATATTATATCCTAATCCTCCATGTAAAGTTGAATTTCTACCATCAAGCAATTTTCTATTTGTCATTGTTGATTCTGGTATTCATAGGAGGATAGTTAGTGTTCATCCAATTAGACAAGCTGAAATTAATGAAGCTTTAAGGATTTTGCTAGATGAAATTAAAGTTTCTGAACCTTTGAAATCTAAATTAGCATATAGGTATGATAAAGTTTATTGGATGGATATAAGTGAAGATGAACTTAAACCATACCTTGATTCACTACCTAGGAATTTAGCTAATAGATTAATATTTACAATTAAAATGAATGTATCAACTATTTATGCTGTAAATTTAATTAAAGGTTTTAAGATAAACTTTAATTATTTAATTAGAAACTTGTCATCTAATGCTGATTTTAAGTTTAATGATACTCTTGATATACTTGGTTTAATAGTTAATTATCAACACATGCTTTTAAGAGATTATTATGATGTTAGTCTTCCAGAAATTGAAAATATAAGGGATTTAATGCTTGATAATGGAGCTGTAGGTGTGAAGATTTCTGGAGCAGGTCTTGGAGGTGCAATTATAGGATTGGTTAAAAACGTAGAAAGTGCTGAGAAGGTTTGTAAAGCATGTATAGATTATGGATGTCCACTAGCTTTTTATTCAAATCCAGTTGAAGGTGTAAGAATTGAATCTTATGTTTCACCAATGGATAATTAACCTTTTAAGTATACTGTTTAAACTTATTATTCATGGATGTATTTGAAGCTATACTAAAGCGTAGAAGTATTAGGAGATACCTTGATAAACCTGTGGAAGCTGAGAAAATTTTAAAGTGTTTAGAAGCTGCTAGATGGGCTCCTTCTGCACATAATTCTCAACCATGGCATTTCATAATTGTTAGGGATAGGGAGACACGTGAAAAACTTGCAAGTATACATCCATTTGGTAAACATATGGCTTATAGCCCCATAGTATTAGTGGTTCTAGCAGATCCTGAGAAATCACCTATTTTCTGGCAAAATGATGTTGGTGCAGCTGTACAAAATATTCTTTTAACAGCTTTCTCTGAAGGTTTAGGTTCATGTTGGATTGGAGTTCAATTTACACCATTTGAAGAAGAATTTAAGAAAATTCTAAAAATTCCAGAAAAATTTAGAGTGGTTTGCGCTATTACCATTGGTTATCCAGCTCATGAACGTACATCTACACGTGTAGCATTAGAAGATATTGTTAGTGTTGATTTCTATGGTAATAAATTGAATATGGAAGTTTTTAAGTGTAGTTATAAGTAATTCATTTTGGTGATAGCATGGTTAAATTAAGGATGAATGTAGATAAACTTGTAAAAGTTTCTGTAATTGGAGAAGTTGCAAGTCCAATATTTAGAACTCCCCCATATAGGATTTCAGCTTATGGACAATTGATCGTTTGCCCTGGAACTGGTGGAATAAGGTATAATGTTCGTGTTGGAGATTCAGCTATAGATTGGATGGCAGATCATGTGGAACCTGGAGTTAGCATTAAAAATTTATCTAGTTATCCCGGTGCTCCTGAAGGTCCCAATACTGCATTAAATGTTCTTTCATGTATTGGTAATGAAGCAAAAGTTGTTACTGGTGAAGCTAAGGGGGCTATTGGTTATGTTACTGGTAAGCATGGTGGTATCGAGCATGTTATGGTTGATTTCCCATATGAAGTTATGGAGAAACTTGTTATTGGAGATAAGATTCAAGTTAAATCCTTTGGACAGGGATTAAAACTTTTGGATTATCCAGATATCACTGTTATGAATATTGATCCATCATTGCTAATGAAGATGAATATAAGTGAAGAAGGTGATAGTTTAGTGGTGGGCGTTACACATATAGTTCCAGCTGGTATTATGGGTTCTGGTTTAGGTAGTAATCAAACTTATAGTGGAGATTATGATATAACATTATTCGATGAAGAAACCGTTAAAAAGTATAATCTCAATACATTAAGGCTTGGAGATATTGTAGCTATAATGGATGCTGATAGCACTTATGGTAGAATTTATAAACAAGGTGCTATAACCATTGGAGTTGTTGTACATACTAATTCTTATATTGCTGGTCATGGTCCAGGTGTAACAACAATATTAACTTCAAGTAAGGGGAAGATAAAGCCAGTAATAGATAGTAAAGCAAATATTGCATACTACCTTAATTTACGTCCAGATATAAACTGGCAATAAATCATAATAAAATAATTTTATTTTTTGTTTGATATTATATCTCTACTTACTATTTCTGCGATCTTCTTCCCAGATAATAACATTCCACTGAATATTGGTCCCATTCTTGGAAGGTTATTTATTGCTGCAATAGACATTCCAGTGGCATATAATCCTGGTACTATCCTACCTGTATATTCCACAACAAGTTTCTCTGAGAGTTCTGCGTATGCTGATTTCTCACCTTTAACATTTATATTTAGTTCTGGAATCTTTTTCGATGCTATTGATATTACTTCTGCTCCATGACCTGTAGCATCTATTACAGCTTTTGATTCTATGAATAGTGGATCTACATGTAATCCTGAAAGTGCTATTGCAGACCATAATATAACTACGCCAATTATCCTAAGTGGATTCTCCCTATATATTACATCTTCCACTTGAATTCCATGAATTATCTTTGCTCCAGCTTCTATAGCATTATATGCAAGTTTCGTCATAAGTTCATATGTATCTACAACATAGAATTCATCATTTACATTTACAGCTCTTATATTCATTTCATCCAGTATCTGTTTTGCTTCTTTTCCCACCACAATTTTATGGAATAGCATACCTCCTCCACCCATTCCCCCTCCATAACTAAGCCTCCTCTCTAGAACAATTGTCTTCAAACCTTTTTCCGCTAAGTATTTTGCTGCTGTTAATCCTGATGGGCCTGCTCCAACTATTACTACATCGTTTTCCACTATATTTTCTATCCAATCCTTCATTGTGTATTCAATTATTATTTTGCTAATCTTCCCCTCCATCTCCATATGATTCCCCCTCATTGAAGTCAATTACTATTGGATGTATAAATGTTTAATTAATTTTCTAGGATTTTATCTAGAGTTTCAATTAATATCTTTAGGTTTTCCTTGAATACCTCTGGTTTTTGTCCCATTCCAACTCTTGCAAAACCATTTAATTCAAATGTTGATCCTGGGCATATTAGTATACCATAATCATTAAATAGTTTTTCACATATTTCTAGATCGTTTTTTCTATCTATGAATTCTATTAGGAATATTGCTCCTGCATTTGGTTTATACAATTTAATTTTTCTTACGTTTTTGAAGGTTTCCAATAGGATCTTTAGATTTTCTTTTAATATTTTCATGGTTCTCTCCATTATCTTCCTTCTAGAGTTTGGTTGTAGACATTTGTATGCTATTTCATCACTAATCTTTGATGGTGCTATTGTTGTATAATCCTTTAAACTCCACATTTTAATTATCTCTTTTTCTGGTGCTATTATCCATCCTATCCTTAATCCTGGGAGTCCATATGCCTTTGAAAATCCAGAGGTTGCTATTACATTATTATTTTCAAACCCTATCTCCACAATACTTCTGAATTTTTCATCTCCATATTCTGTTCCCATATATACTTCATCTATGATGATCTTTGAATTTACTCTATCAACTTCTTGATATACCTCTTCAAGTTCCTTTTCATTTAGGTATTGTCCCGTTGGATTGTTTGGATTTGTTAGGAATACTGCTTTTGGTTTAACTTTTCTTATTAAATTTATTAATTCATTTAAGTCTATTTTGAAATGGTTCTCTGATTTCCTCCATATAATATATTGTTTTGCTTTAATCCATTCTGTTAATCCATGGATTTGCATGTAATTTGGTTTTTCCAATATTATTTTATCTCCCCTTTTAACTTGTGATATTGCTACAAGTAGATTTGCTTCTACACTTCCATGTGTTACAAGTACATTTTCCTTCGTTATTTTTGATTGATATATTTCTGTTATTGCTTCTCTAAGTTTTATACTTCCTTGAGTCCATCCATAACCTATTGTAAAATCATCTTCAAGTATAGGGTCTCCTATTATTTCCTTTAATTCTCTTATGCTTAATGGTTCTACTCCACTTTCACTTAATAGTATTTTCGCTTTTGTCTCCCTTAGGCTTTGCCATCTCTCTAATGCAAATTCTCTTAATTCATTGTTTTTTATCATAGATTACATTAATTATTTCTATGTATTTAAACATTTATTGCTGAAAGAATTTTTATCTTAATCATACAACCTATTTAGAGGTTTACGATGGTGATCGATTATGGCTTTCGATTTTGATAAATTTGAGAATTTGAAGCGTAGATTAAATGCTGTTGTTGTTGCACATAATTATCAATTGCCAGAGGTTCAAGATATTGCTGATTTTATTGGTGATAGCTTGGAGATGGCTTTTAGAGCTGTTGAACTTTCTGCTAATGTAATTATTGTTGCTGGTGTTAGGTTTATGGCTGAACTTGTAGCTGCAATGAATCCTGATAAGATAGTTTTACATCCAGATCCAAGTGCTGGTTGTCCATTGGCGGATAAGATAAATTTGAATTTAATTTCTGAAGTTAGATCAAAGTTTAAGGGTATTCCAATAATTGTTTACGTTAATTCCCCTTTGGAAGTTAAAGCTTCAGCTGATTTCTTTGTTACAAGTTCTTCAGTTTTAAGACTTATTTCTAAAATTGGTGTAGACACGGTAATCTTTGGTCCAGATAAAAATCTAGCTGATTACATTGCTGATGCACTTAAAATTAATGTTATACCTTTACCTAGAGATTCATTTTGTCCAGTCCATGAATATTTACTTGATGAGTACTATGTTAAGAAGGCTCTTGAAAAATATCCTAATGCTAAACTTCTCGTTCATCCAGAAGTCCCTCCAACAGTTCGTAGAATGTCTCATTTTGTGGGTGGAAGTAGTCAGATGATTAAAGCTATTGGTGAAATTGAAGGTGATACTTATCTACTTGGAACTGAAGAGGGATTAGCGTATAGAGCTAAATTGATATATGATGATAAAAATATTCTGCCAGTTAATTGTAGAGCTGTTTGTATTGATATGAAAAAGATTACCCCTAGGAAGATTTTGAATTGTCTTGAAAATCTTAAACCTAAAGTTTCTATTGATCGTGAAATCACCGTTAAAGCTCGTGAAGTAATATTTAATTCCCTTGAGCTACTTAGGTGATTTTATGAGTAGTGAACTTCTATTTAAATCGTTTATTGATTGGATTTTTAAAGATGCCCCACATGGAGATTTAACTTCCAATCTCCTCATTCCAAGGGATTGTATAGTAAAAGCCATTATAATTGCAAAATCTAGTGGTGTAGCTGCATGTGTTGAAGAGATTTCAGAAGTTTTAGAGAAATTTGGTTTAAAAATTCATATTAACGTTAAGAGTGGTCAAAAGTTTTCTGTGGGAGATGAAATCATGGTTATTGAAGGATCTGCTAGAAATATACTTTTAATTGAAAGGACTTTATTGAATTTACTATCATACCTATTTGGAGTTGCAACTTCAACTAGAATATTCATTGAGAAAGCTAGAATGGTTAGTTCTAAGGTTAGAATTGCTTCTACACGTAAATATCCACCTGGATTGGGGTATTTAGCTAAGATGGCTGTAAATTATGGTGGTGGAGATACCCATAGATTTTCCCTTAGTGATGCTATTCTAATTAAAGATAATCATTTAGCTATAATTGGAGATTTATGTGAAGCTATTAAAATCGCTAAATCAAAAGTTTCCTTTATACATAAAATTGAAGTAGAAGTTAGAAGTTTAAATGAAGCTATTCTAGCAGTTGAATCTGGTGCTGATGTGATAATGCTTGATAATATGAGTGTTGAAGAAGTTTCAAAGGTTATTGAAGAACTTAAGGTTAGAGGTCTTAGAGATAAAGTTTTAATTGAAGTTAGTGGTGGAATAAATATTGATAACATAATTGATTATGCAAAATTAGATGTAGATATTATAAGTACTAGTAAGATAACTATGAATCCTGTAAGTATAGATCTAAGTTTAGAAATTGTTAATGTGCTTAAATAATTATCAAAATATACGGTTCTATTTCTATTTAAAAGTAATATTCTGATTTAATTTTTGATTTGTATATTTATTAATTATTTTTTTGGTGTTTAAAGGTTTTATTTTTGATTATTTTTGTAAATTCTAGTTATAAATCAATAATAGAAAAAGATAAAAGCTTATTGGATTATAAACTAGAAAATAAGGAGGTATATAGTGAAGTGGAACTAAAAAAGAGGGTTGAATCAATAGAAGTTAAAGAGAAGAGCATATCTCAACTTCTCTCTGAAATGGCTAAAACTGCTTATCAAGGTAGAAAACTTGGAGAAGCTGTTGAAGTTTGGGAAGAAATGATCAAAGATGAGAATGTAACTATAATTATGGGTTTAGCTGGCTCTATGAGTACTGCTGGTCAATGGAAGATAATTAATTGGCTTATTGAGAATAGATTTATTGATGTTCTAGTATCTACAGGTGCCAATGTTTCTGAAGATATCGTTGAAGCTATGGGTTTCTCATATTGGCAGGGGAGTCCATATGTAGATGATAGAATTCTAAGAGAAGCTGACATTAATAGGTATTATGATGTTTATGGGTTTGAAAAGGATTATCATGCTATGGAGAATTTAATAAAAGATTTCATATTAACTCTACGTGAAGACTATGTGTATTCAACCATGGAATTCCTACATTTATTTGGTAAATGGCTTCTTAAAAGGGGTATTAGGAGTATAGTTGCTGTAGCTGCTGAACATGGTGTACCAGTATTTGCACCTGCAATTGCTGATAGCGCTTATGGTGAAGCTTTTCTATTGGCTAAGAATGAAGGTAAAACTATAATTGTTGATAATGTAAAGGATTTCGATCAATTTGTTAGTATAGGTGAGAAGGTTAAAGATATTGGGGTTATATATATTGGTGGTGGAGTTCCAAAGGATTATACACAATTAATAGCTATATCTATATCTCCGAAGACAAGACATGTGGGTGTTCCAGGTAGAAAGGGATTTTTAAGAAAGAGTATAAAGGAATATTACTATCCACATAAATATGCAATACAGATAACAACTGATTCCCCCCAGTGGGGTGGATTGTCTGGATGTACATTGGAGGAAGCCATTAGTTGGGGTAAAATTGATGCTGAAGGTAAAAGGGTTACATGTTATTGTGATGCAACTATAGCGCTTCCACTGATTACACATGCACTAAATGAAAGAATTAAATTTAAGAGGAAAGCACCAGATATGTCTTGGCTTTTCAAAGATGTTTCAAATTTAATTTAAATATTCCAATAATTTTTCAAAAATTATATAAACCTTTAACTACAAATTTATTTTCATGAACGTGACTCTTCCTTCAAAATTTAGGGATATGGTTAAAATCGAGAGGTATAATGCTTTAAACTTGAAACGTTCTTCTAATGTTTCTAATAATATGGTTAAAGTCCTCATGAAAAGCATAGCATATGATTCTTTAAAACATGCTGATCTCTTTAAAGCTTTAATTGAAATGTTACGTGGTTTAAGTAAACCTTTAAGTGAAGAAGATTATGCTAAACTTGATAAAGTTATTATTGAACACATAAACATTGAGTCTATGATGATTAAAGAGATTGAAGCTCTCCTTAAAATAGTTGATGACGAACGGTTGAAATATGTTTTAAGGTATATTCTTGATGATGAAAGACGTCATCATTCTTTATTATTGGGTTTACAGGAAGCTGTTAATAGAAGGGAGGTTGTCGGTAAATTTGATTGGCTTAATATTGTTTGGAAAGATGTCCCCTTCTTCTTTTAATTTAAATTTAAATTACACTTCTTCATTAAATTTATTTGTGGTGTAGTGATTTGATAAGTGAGGAGGCTATTGAAGCTTATAAGCAAGCTGGTGAAGCTGCGAAGGCTGCTATAAGAAAAGCTTTGGAAATTGTTCATGCTGGTGCAAGTATTAAGGATGTTTGCAATACAATCGAAAATGTAATAATTGAATATGGTTGTAAACCTGCATTTCCATGTAATATAGGTATAAATGAAATTGCAGCTCATTATACAGCTGATGAAAATACTAGGGCAGTAATACCAGATAATTGTATTGTTAAAATTGATTTAGGAGCCCATTATAATGGGTATATTGCTGATACAGCTATAACTTTGAATATATCATCTGAATTTGAAGATCTTATTAAAGCTGTTAAGGAAGCTATAGATGTTGTTTCCAATGAGATTGATGTTAATATTCCCATTGCAAAATTAAGTACTATAATTGAGAAGACCATTAAATCCTATGGATTTAAACCAATAAAGAATTTAGCTGGTCATCAAATTGATAGATATAAACTTCACACTGGCATCTCAATACCAAACTCTAGACAAATTAAAGATGTGTTCACAAAGCTATCCCCTGGATTTGCATATGCAATTGAACCTTTTGCAACAATAGATTCCGGGCTGGGTGAAGTTAATGGTGTTAGAGGTGGAAATATATTTAAATTGGTTAGTCCAAGACCTCCAAAGATGGGTGCAGCTAGAAGTTTATTCTTAAATATTCAAAGAAAATTTAACTATTTACCCTTCACTAGACGTTGGCTTACAGATTTTAAAGATAATCCATCATATCCCAAATCATTTTCACAACTATTAGAGAAAGGCTATATAACTGAATATCCATATATGGTGGAAGGATATGGAAAACCTGTAGCTCAATGGGAACACACATTCCTAGTACTTGAAAAAGAAGTTGTAAAATTAACGTGAAAATTTTGATTTAATTTATTTAATGGCTTCCTCAAATCTCCTATTAACTTCAATCCAATTTATACTCTTAAAGAAGGCTTCAATGTAATCTATTTTCCTCAATCCATAATCTATCATATATGCATGTTCAAATACATCCATTACCAGTATTGGTGTTAATCCAGCTAAATGTCCAACATCATGTTCATTAATCCATACATTCAGCAATTTATTTGCTGATTTATCATAGTATAATATTACCCATCCAATACCTCTCATGGCACCAATACCCTTAAATTCCTTTTCCCAATTCTCATAAGAACCAAAATCTTCTACAATCTTTAGATACATCTTTGAATTTTTATCAATTTCTTTAAATTCTTTAGTCATATTTTCAAAGTAGTATTCATGTAGTTTCATACCATTAAATTCCCATCCAAATCTACGTTTTACTTCTGCATATTCAGGTGTTCCAATTTTTCCTTCCATAATAAGATTTTTCATAACTTCCAAAAGCTTATTCGTATTATTAACGTATCCCTGATAAAGTGTGAAATGATTTCTTAATAGTTGTTCACTAAACCCTTTAATTCCAATTAATTGTTCATAATTTTTTGGTTTATACATGATTACCACTCACACTTACATCTAGAACCTTCTAAATTTATCTTTTGCTGCTCTACATAGTGGGCATGTGTCTGGAGCTTCTCCTTCCACAGTATATCCACATATTTCACATATGTATATTGGTCCTATAGCAATGTCTTCACCTTTATCTACTGCTTGTTTAGCTTTTTGATATAATATTGAATGAATCTTTTCTGCTTCCAATGCCCAACCTGTTGTGCGTTCAGCTCCTCTTTCATTTTGCATTTTTGCTACTGTATTGTATGCTGGATACATTTCTTCAACTTCATAATTTTCACCATTAATGGCATCTTGTAAGTTTTGTGACGTATTTCCTATTTTACCGAGAATTCTATAATGATTTTTTGCATGTATAAATTCAGCGTATGCTATAGCTCTAAACAATCTTGATATATTTTTGAAGCCTTCATCTTCAGCTTTTTCTGCATAAATTATGTATTTCATATGTGCTTGACTCTCCCCTTGAAATGCGTTTTTAAGATTTTCTTCACTCATTTTCCTCATTTTCTATCCCTAAACATATATTTTTTAGACTAAAAATATATATTTTACTTCCGATTTTAGTATTATAAAACTAATTATAGTTTTGAATGAGGAGTCCTTTATGGTGGATTCTTTAGATCTTAGGATTATAGAAGCTTTAATTAAAGAGGGGGATTTAAGTTTTAGTGAATTAGCTCGTAGATTGGGTTTAAGTGAATCTACTGTTAGAAAGAGGGTTGAGAAGCTAAAGAGGGATAATATTATAAATAAGTTTACTGTGGTTGTTGATCCATCTAAATTAGGCTTTAATTCCACTGCAATTATAGGTATTGATGTTGATCCCTCTCAACTTTTAAGTGTAGCTAAACGTATTTGTGATCTTCAAGAATCTAAGAGTGTCTTCATTTGTACTGGTGATCATATGATTCTAGTTGAAGTTTGGGCTAGAGATGGTAATCACCTTTCAAAGATAATATCTGAGAAAATTGGTGTTATTGAAGGTGTTAGAAGGGTTTGCCCCTCCATAATTCTTGAAAGATTAAAATTTTAACTTAATACTATATATTTGTTTATTGATGATTTATGTGTTCTGAAATTGATAAAGTTAAGAGGTATGTTGAAAGTGAAGTTCCAAATTTGATGAAGATTTTTAAAGTTCCTGGTTTTAGTATTTCTATTGTTAATAAGAGTGGGATAATTTATTGTGAGGGATTTGGATATAGAGATTTAGAGAAGGCTCTTCCAGCAACTCCTAATACATTGTATGGTCTTGGCTCCACAACAAAGTCTTTTGTTGCATTATCTATAATGCAATTGGTTGAAGCTGGTAGAATTTTTCTAGATGATCCTGTATCTGAATATATCCCATTGAAAATTGGATTAAAGGATAAGCCTATACGTATACGCCACCTATTATCTCATTCCTCTGGAATTCCAGATTTAGGTACATCCACCATAATTTTACAATATGGTTTAGGTCATTACATAGGGATACCATTAGCTAGTGTAAACGATTTTTATAGGTTTGTTAATGATGCTCAAAGTGAAATTGTTGATGAACCCGGTAGAAGATTCTTCTATTTAAATGCTGGTTATAGAATGTTGGGTCATATAATTCAATGTATTAGTGGTATGCCATTTCATATTTACGTTACTGAGAATATTCTAAAACCTCTTAAAATGTTTAGGAGTACATTTGTTAGGAGGATCTTTGAAGGAGATCCCGATAGAATAACTCCATATAGAATTGATGAATCTGGAAAGCATATTCCAACACCATATCCATATCCAAATATTGAAGATAATCTGGAATTCTCATTTATACTAGCTCCTGGTGGATTGATAAGTTCAGTTGTAGAATTATCAAATTATCTTATTGCAAATTTGAATTTTGGTGTATTTGAAGATAGGAGGATAATTAGTAGAGAATCTTTAGAGATGATGTTTCAAATACATATAGATGTTCCAAGGGGATTTTATGGTAGACATGGATATGGATTTGGATGGAGTATAACTGAGAATTTCTTTGGAACAAAACTGGTTTCACATGGAGGTTCAATACTTGTTTCAACATCACATCTATCTCTATTGCCAGAGTATGGTTTTGGAATAGCTATGGCATCTAATTCTGCAGGATTTCCATATGATGAATTTTCACAAACAATATATGCAATACTCCTCGGTAAAAGTCCTGATGATGTACCCTCAGTTAAAGTTAGGAGGAAGATGAATGTGCTTTGCGGTCAATATTCTACTTATAAGGGTGTTGATAATATTGAAGTTGTTAATAGAGGTGGAATGCTATATGTTATTCAGAAAGGTGCATTTGGAAGTATAACTTATCCATTGATTCCAGAGGATCCTCTAATGGAATCCAATAGATTCTACATATATTCTTATGGAGTTAAACAACCTGTGGAATTCGTTATAGGTAGAGATGGTAGAATAGACTTATATATTGAAAGAGATGTTTTCCATAAAGTGAAGTGAGAAATTGAATTAAACATCTACACAAATTTATACTTCAATTAATTCATATTCATCTTGCTTTATTTTTGCAATTTTTACATATTCAAAGATTTCCTTCATATCCCCCACTATATTGTCTTTGTCATATACTATTATACATGTCATTCTTCCATTGCTATGTACTGCAATCACATTTAACCCATATGTTTCTCCAAGGTTTAAAAGTTCCTTTAACACTTGTATATTTATTTCCCTTCTACGTTTTTTACATTCTACAGCTATAGTTTTCCCCTCTTTCACTACTATTATATCTATCGGTGGTTGACCTTTTGGTGTACCTTTACTACTACTAGCTCTAATACTTAGATAACCATGTTTTGCAAATTTCATTCTTACATTATATTCGAAGCTTCTACCTTTAACATAACTTGATGGCATACCATTAATTAAACTAACAAATTATTTTATAAATTCTTGCCATGAAACTTCCTTTTGAATAATTCTATACTTTCCATAACTATTTCTTTAGCTTTTTCAGCATCTTCCCAACTTTTGAATTTAACCCATTTACCTGGTTCAAGTTTCTTATATGCTTCAAAGAATTCTCTTATTTCAATTAATATATGTGGATGTACTTGTTCAAGTCTGGTTATACCATGGAATCTTGGATCTACTATTGGTACTGAGAGTATTTTTGGATCATCGCCTTTTTCATCTTCAAGTATTAATACTCCTATAGGTCTAACTTTAATTATACATCCAATTTCCAATGGTTCATATGATAATGTCATTATGTCTAGTGGATCTTCATCATGATACCATGTTTGCGGTATAAATCCATAATCCACTGGGAATACTGTTGATGTATGTATTATTCTATCCAATATAAAGACTCCCCACTCTAGATGATACTCATATTTATCTCTAGAACCACTAATAACTTCAACCACCATATTTAATATCTCTGGGGGTTTATCTCCCGGGGGTATATCTCTCCATAGGTTTAAAACCAATTTTCAACCTCCACATAGATATTACTTTTAACCTTTAAATCTAGAAGTTTATTAGTATTTAACTTTATTTATGATGGTTCATTCAATTTATATATTTGGTTTAATAGATAACTTTTTGGTTTTAGCTTTGTATAGAAGGATTATTGTTTTAATACAACCTATTGGATTTGTTGATTCAAGTATTCTTGAACGTTTAGCTCTTGATCTAACTTCTAAATTTAACTTCTTTAAAACCTATATCTCAGATATCACTCTTCCACTTTTAGATAGAGCTTATAATAAACGTAGAATGCAATATAATTCTTCTCTTCTCCTTCACTATTTAAGTAATATTTCTGGAGCTGAAAATTATGATAGGATTTTAGGTGTTGTAGATGTTGATATATATGCTGATGAACTTAACTTTGTTTTTGGTGAAGCAATTCTTAATGGTAGATTTGCATTGATTTCACTCTTTAGGTTGAGACCTGAATTCTATGGTTATGGAGTAGATTTAGAATTACTTTTTGAAAGGGCTTTGAAAGAAGCTGTTCATGAACTTGGACATACCCTTGGATTAACCCATTGTCCAGATAGAAGGTGTGTAATGCATTTCAGTAACAGTATTTTAGATACTGATTATAAGAGTTATGAATTTTGTAGTAATTGTAGATTTAAGATTTTAGATGTAGTTTTGAAGCCGAAAGTATAATATCCACGGTAAATTTATAGTGTATTGGTGTATGTATTGAAGGTTATTGGTATACTTGGAGGTTTAGGGCCTGAAGCTACTGCTGAATTATTCATTAGGATAATTAAGGCTACACCAGCTAAAAGAGATCAAGATCATATTCCAATAATAATATTCAATAACCCAAAGATTCCAGATAGAACTGCAGCTATACTCTATGGTGGTGAAAGCCCATTGATAGAACTTATTAAAACTGCTCAAAGACTTGAAAGGGCTGGTGCAGACTTCATTATAATGCCATGTAATACTGCACATTACTATTATGATGAACTTAAATCTTCAGTTAAAATACCCTTCTTAAATATGATTGAATTAACTGCTGAATATGTTGCTAAGGTTTATCCCAATGTAAAATTTGTGGGTTTATTGGCAACTACTGGAACTGTTAAAACTGGTTTATATCAAAAGTTCTTTGAGAAGTATGGTTTTAAGATTATTGTTCCAAGTGATGAAGATCAACGTATTGTTATGAGTGGGATTTATGATGGTGTTAAAGCTGGGAATCTAGATTTAGGTAGAAAGCTTCTCTTGGATATCGCTAATAAACTTATTGATAAAGGTTCTGAACTTATGATTCTTGGTTGTACAGAGGTTTCAGTGGTTATTAAGAGTGGTGATTTAAGGGTTCCAGTTGTTGATCCACTTCAAATTTTAGCTGAAGAAGCTGTTAAATTTGCTTTAAAGTGAATGGTATATGTTTTTTGATGCTCATATGCATATTGGCGGTATTTTTGGTGCATTTACCACGAGGATGTGTGGAGAATATTTAGATTCATTTATGGATAGTGTTGGTTTATCTTATGGTTTTGTAACTTCAATGTCATCTAGTTTAAATCATAATTTATATGTTATAAGTGAAGTTTCTAAATTTCCTAATAGATTATTTGGTTTTTATTGGGTTAATCCTAATCGTACAACAATATTAGATGAAGTTTCAAAAGCTTTAGAGAATGGTTTTATTGGTATAAAGTTTAGACCTGAAACTGATGGTTACAGTATGTTCAATATATCGTTGTTAGAATCAATTTTAGATTATGCTTGCAGAGAGAAACTTTTGGTTTATATTCATTGTTCAGGTTTTGGATCTTCACATCCAAGAGCCATTAGACATGTATGTTCTCTATATCCTGAATTGAAAATTATAATTGGACATATGGCTCAAGGATCTATTGAAGCTATTAAAATTGCAGAGGAATATGATAATGTCTTTTTAGAGACATCTGTTTATCGTGATAAGAAGTTTATTGAATATGCAGTTAATAAGCTTGGATCTAATAGGATATTGTTTGGCTCTGATTATCCATATTCAAATGTGCAAATGGAGATTTCTAAAATCCTCAATTTAAATATTCCACATGAAGATAAACTTAAAATTTTATTTTTCAATTCCTTATCTCTTCTACCTTCTAAATATTCTCCTAATAAATCTCTTAATTCTCATAATTAAAATTTCAAGTAAGCTTGGTTCTCTCTCAAATCTATAGACTTCTTTTAATAAAGCTTCTGCAAGTTCTTCTGCTAATTCATAGTTTATATTTATGTGGAATCTTGATGGAAATAATGTAGCTATTGGTTTTCCATCCTTTAATAATTCTAATCCTCCAGCAGCTTCCCTTCCATATCTTGGATGTGGTATTGGTGGTACATCAACTATATTATCAACATTAAATTTCCCATAGGCTACTTCTTCTATTCTTTTAAATGTATTTGAATCGAAGACTATTTGTGGTAGATTATATATTACATATTCATTTCCAGATATTTCACCTTTTATTGAAGCTCCTCTAAAAACTTCAACCATATCCTTATATTCCTTAGATGAATACATTATTGTTACAGGCTTCCTAGAAAATTCCATTTCCACTACTATTGATGGTAATGGCCTTGTCCTATGCTTCTCCTCTAAATCTTTAAGTCTCCTTTTCAATTCACGTATCAAAGTTGACATTTCAATTTTAACCTAAAATAAATGTTCTACTCTCCATATTTAAGTTAATTTATCTTTAATATTATAGATCCACTATGTTCACCATACTTCAAACTTTTTAAAGCTTCATTTGCATCTTCCAATGAATATATAGTTATCTTTGTTTTAATGTTTACTTTTAATGCTAATTCTAAAAATTCCTTTACATCGTTTCTAGTTACATTGGCTACACTTTTTATCTCTTTCTCCAACCATATATCTTGATAATTTATTTTTTCTATTGGAGTCATGTATATTCCAGCTAATATTAATCTTCCACCTCTATCAAGCTTCTTTAAAGCTTCTATTGCAACCCAACCTGCAGGTGCAAATACTATTGCTGCATCTAAAGTTTCCTCTATTGATTCTCTAGGTTCTCCAACCCATGAAGCTCCCAAATTTAATGCTAATTGTTGTGAATCTTTAGATCTCGTAAATACATATACTTCAATTCCCAAATATTTTGCTAATTGTAGTATCATATGGGCTGAAGATCCAAATCCAAATAATCCAAGTTTATCACCGCTATTAACCTTAGCCATCTTTAAAGCTCTATAACCTATAGCTCCGCCACATAATAATGGTGCAGCGTGTAAAACATCTAAACCCTCTGGAATCTCATGTATATAACTTGCTTTTGCAATCATGTATTCTGAATATCCACCATCAACACTATATCCAGTGAATAATGCATTTCTACATAGATTTTCAAATCCATTCAAGCAATATTTACATTTTCCACAGCTCCAGTACAACCATGGAACTCCAAAAATTCTACCCTTCAATTCACTTTTAACTTCAGATCCAACTTCAACAACTTCGCCTAACACTTGATGTCCCAATATTAATGGTAGTTTTACAGCTTTTAATTCTCCTTCAACTATATGAAGGTCTGTTCTACATACACCACAACACTTTACTTTCAATAATACTTCATCAAGTTTTAGTTTGGGGAAATCTAAATCTACTAGTTTTAAAGGTTTTTCTTCTATTGGTTTTTGCTCTTCTAGTAACATTGCCTTCAAATTTTACACCGAGAAATTTTTATCGTATCCTTAACTATATTTATTTGGGTTTAAATTTGAATGATGAAGAATCTTTAGATATTGAGAGGATTATGCTTGAATCTCAGATTAAAGAGCTTAAACAGATAATTGAAATGCTTCAAGATAGATTGAGATTTCTAGAGACTGTATTAAACGCTCATAAATGGCATCCATTTAAGAGTGGTAGTGGTGAATGGGCTTTTTCAAATGATTTCCCAGAGTTAAAGCAAAGACTTATTGAAGCGAATGCTAGAGAATCAAATTACCTTGAATTTAATGGTTATAGATATAGACTTTCCGGTGAAGGTGATAAATTCATTCAGAGATTTCCATTGAAATAGATTTATATCATCACAATCAATATTATCTAGTGAACTCTTATGAATAGTTTCATTAAGGATTTTAATGCGCATGTAACTAGTGTTGTAGATAAGGTTTCTAAAGGTGTTGTAACAATAACCACTGTTAAACTTGGTTTTGAAAGTTTCTTTGGAACTGTTCCAGTTAGAGGTATAGGATCGGGTTTCCTTATTAGTGAAGATATAATTGTAACTAATGCACATGTGGTTGCAGACGCCAGAGCTGTAGATGTAATTTTCCATGATGGTTATAGAACTGAAGGTAGAGTTTTAATTGCAGACTCATATAGAGATATCGCTTTAGTTAGAGTTAGCGATATTCCAAGTGGAGTTAAACCTCTTCAAATGGGTGATTCAAATAATCTTAAAGTTGGTGAAATAGTACTTGCAATAGGTAGCCCTCTAGGTCTTCCAGGTCCAACGGTAACTATGGGCGTTGTTAGTGCAATTGGTAGAAATATCGTGGGGCAGGATGTAGCTTTAGAAGATCTTATTCAAACGGATGCAGCTATAAATCCAGGTAATAGTGGCGGTCCATTGGTAAATATAGATGGTTACATTGTTGGAGTAGTTACAGCAATAATACCATATGCTCAAGGTGTGGGGTTTGCAATACCAATAAATACTGTTAAAAGAGTTTTGGAGATGATTGAAATTTATGGTAGGCCTGTTAGAGCTATGATTGGTGTTTATGCTGCATCTATAACTCCACAATTAGCTTCAGCCTATAGACTTCCATTAAAACATGGATTACTTGTTATTCGAGTTATTCCAGGTACACCTGCACATGAAGTTAGAATAGCTCCAGGAGACATTATAACTAAGATTGCTGGTAAAGAGGTTTATGATGTTAGAGAACTTAGAAGGGCTGTAGAAGATTCCATAGCTCAAGGTTATATTGAACTTGAAGTTTATAGGTCTGGATATGGTTATAGGAGGATTAAAGTTCCAATAATGGTTGAAGAAGTAGAGTGAATGATAAATCTTATCTCACATTCAAACTTAATTTTTATAGGTGAATTTCTTGGAATCAAAAGATCTTTTTGATGTTGAAGATTTCTGGAAATTTAAAATGAAAGTTGGATTAGTTAAAAATGCCGAGAGAATTCCTAGAACTAGAAAACTAATTAAGTTAACAGTGGATTTTGGAAATGAATCTAGAACTGTTATTGCTGGAATTGGAGATCAATATAGTCCAGAGGATTTATTGAATAAGAAGATGATTTTTGTTACAAATTTAAAGCCCAAAAAGATCGCTGATGTAGAAAGTCAAGCAATGCTTATTGTAGCTGAAGATGAAAATGGGAAAGTTTATTTAATAAATCTAAGTGAGGAAGTACCTTTAGGGGCTAAAGTCTGGTAAAATATTATTTCTCCATCTTTTTACCATATATGAGAGTGTAAATGGAATTATAAGTGTAGTTAGAGTTGAAACTCCAATAAATGATGTAAATAGTATTTCATCTATAAAACCAGCTGAATATAATATTTGAGCTGGTATTATACCCATAGAAAACTTTGCACTAATCCCCCAACCTACAACTACAATTTCCTTCCAATTCATTCTAGAATACAATCCCACAATAAGTGAAGCTGAAAATTTACTAATGAAATTAGCGAAAAGAAGCAATAAAGTTAAACTTAAACTCCTAATAATGCTATCTAGAGTTATACTTAACCCTATTTTAAAGAAGAATATAGGTCCCAGAAACCCGTAAGCTATAGATCTAAGAATCTCAATACACCTACCATTACTATTAGATTTTAAGGAGAATTTTTGAAATGTAATACCAGCAATTATAGCGCCAAGTAATATGCCGAGATTGAAATACTCTGAAATCACTGTAAACGTTATTGCCACTAATAATATAAGCATAGTTAAACTATGAACATTTATTTTCCCCTCAAATAAAGCTAATTTGGGAAATAAGAATCTATTTAGTAAACTTGCTAGAAAAACTAAAGTTAACATTCCAAAAATTATATTCACTGGATTAAATAAATATCTACCACCAACAATAACTGAAGCTAAGGATGCTAACGATACTTCTAATACATCATCAATAATCCCGGAACCTAAAATTAAATTTGCACTTCTACTTCTAATAACATCAAGTTCATCAAGTATAGGTGCAACAGTTGCTTCAGCAACAGTAGCTAAAGCAGTAGATATTAAAACCGAAATATAAAGTGAATAACCATAAGAAACAATAATTATAGTACCAATCAATGTGGAAAATACTATATTCAGAAAAGATATAACAATAATATTCCAAGATTGCTTCTTAAATTCATTCACATCAATTCTTAAACCAATAAGAAATATCAAAAGCATTATACCTAGATTAGAAAGAAAATTATACTCATCACTTAAAGCTAAAACACATAAATTTGAAGTGTATGGAATAACCATGAGAATTATACCAACAATTAATGGTGCAAGCAAACTTGGTATATGAAATCTATCAAATGGAAAATGTAGTAAATATGATACAAAAAACATAAAAGCCAATAAACCCATCAGAACAAGATCTTCCTCAATCATAAAATCTTAAAATACTAACTAACTCTACCTTTAAACTTTACCAATCAAGATCTTTAAGGAAAAGCATAAAAGAAAGCCTATAAATTCATCATAAACTTTTCCATTGATTAACATTACTTTATATATTTAAAACATTTTAACTTTAAACAGGCAATGAATTTCAATAACTATATTATTTAAGTATATCTACAAAAACAATTTTACATTAATGTATATGGAAAAACCTTATAAACTAATATTTTCTATAAATAAAATATTTGGTGTTATTCCATATGGAAAGAAAATCAATAATACTAATGATTATACTGCTTATAATTGGTTTAGCTGCTGGTTCTGTTGTTGGATATTATGCATCTCCCCCTAAAATTGTGGAAAAGGAGAAGATTGTTGAGAAACCAGTATATCCACTAAAGGGTGAAATACCCATAGGAGTAATAGTTGCAAGTACTGAAAACCTAGAAACTGAGAGGGCTACGGTTGAGATAGCTATTGAGGAAGTAAATAAATATGTTGAAAGTCTTGGATTACCAATAACATTTAAAGCTTATATTGAGAATGCTGAAGGATCTTCAGCTAAGGCCTTAGAGAAACTTCAAAGTTTATATGCTAAGGGTATTAGGATTACCGTTGGTTGGAGATGGAGTGGGCAAATAAGAGCTTGCTACGATTATATACAGGCAAATAAGATTTTAGTTATTAGTGATGGTTCAACTTCTCCATTACTATGTATGGATGATTATGTCTTTAGATTGCCAACAAATGATCTTGTCCAAGGTAAAATAATACCAAAAATAATACTTGAATATGGTGTAAAAGCAATAGCTGTTCTACAGAGGGCTGATACTTGGGGTGATGGATTATACGCTGTTGTTGAAAGTGAATTTAAAAAGTTTGGTGGTGTAATTGTTGAAAGGATAAGGTATGATCCTGAGAAAACTGAGTTTTCAGCTGAGTTAGCCTTATTGAATTCAAAAATTGATTCAGCTATTAAAACTTATGGTAAGGAGAATGTTGGCTTTTTATTGTTGGCTTTTGATGAAGCCGCAGTAATACAGGCTCAAGCCAAGGATTATCCGCATCTAATGTCAGTTTTATGGTTTGGATCTGATGGTCATGTATGGAGCGATAGACTTGTAGAGGAAGCTGGTGGATATGCATATCTTGTACGACATATATGTACATATGCTGCAACTATGAATTCCACATTGAGAATGAGCTTTGCAGAAAAGCATAAGGCTAAAGTTGGTTACGTTCCAGGAACTTACTCAACATGTCTTTATGATAGTATATGGCTAGTTGCAAAAACTATATTGGAAGCTGCTACAACTGACACCACTGTTCTTAAAAAGGTATTACCCATGGTTGCAGCAAGATATTTTGGCGCTAGCGGTTGGTGTTTACTTGATGAGAATGGTGATAGAGCTATGATGAATTACGATATATGGGCTGTTATAAAGCAGAGCGAAGCACCGCTCTGTAAATTTGTATACTACTATAATGTTACTATTAACGGTGAGAAGCTGGCTTGGGCTATTGTTGGATCATATGATTCTGTAACTGGAGAAATAACATGGTTCTTTAAACCAAAACTTATGACTACTGGTTAATAAACCTATAACATAATTATTTTTTATTATGGTGATTTTGATGGGTGATGTACTTAAGGTAGATGGCTTAACAAAACTTTTTGGAGCTTTTAAAGCTATTGATAATGTGTCTATGGTTGTAGGTGAGAAGAAGATAACTTTACTTGTTGGACCTAATGGTAGTGGTAAAACAACATTATTAAATTGTATATCGGGTGTCTATAAGCCTGAAGCAGGCAGAATCTTTTATTGTGAAGTTGATATAACTAATAAGAAACCTCATGAAAGAGTTAAGATGGGTTTAGTTCCAACGTTTCAAATACCCTCCCCCTTCTATAGACTTACTGTTCTAGAAAATCTATTGGTTTCTTTTCAAAACAATCCTGGGGAAAATTTGTTTAAATGTCTGTTTAGAAGCGTATGGGCTAGGAGTGAAGAAGAAGCTTTAGATAAAGCATTTAAAATTCTGGATTTGCTGGAACTTATGGATGTATATGATAAACCTGCTCATACACTTAGTGGTGGTCAATTGAAATTGTTGGAGATTGGTAGAGCTCTTATGGTTAATCCAAAGACGTTGATTATGGATGAACCTGCTGGCAGTATAAATCCAGTATTAGCACATAAAATATTCCAAAGCTTACTAAAGATAAGAGATGAATTTGGAATTACATTGTTAATAGTGGAACATAGATTGGATTTAGCTATAGATTATGTAGATTATGTTTATGCTATGCATCTTGGTAAAATAATTTCTCATGGAAAACCTGAAGAAGTTTTTAATGATAGTAGAGTTATTGAGGCTTATCTTGGAGGGGAAATTACATGATAGAAGTTGATGGACTTAATGCTGGATATGGGAAGCTGCATATATTATATGACGTTGATTTCAGAGTTGGTGATAATGAGATGGTAACTGTGCTGGGACCTAATGGTAGTGGTAAAAGTACTTTGCTTAAAACTATTATGGGTTTAACCACCATATATTCCGGTAGAATTTTATTTGATGGTAAAGATATTACTAAGCTTAGACCTGATGAAAAGGCTAAGATTGGTATAGCATATTTACCTCAAGTTGGAAGTGTATTTACAAATTTAAGTGTTAGAGAGAATATGATTATGGCTGGTTTAACTGTTGGTAAAGATGAGTTTAATGATAGATTAGAGTATTCATTGAGTATGTTTCCATTTTTGAAGGGTTGCTTAGATAGGAAAGTTAAAACTTTAAGTGGTGGTGAGAGACAGATGCTTGCAATGGCTATGGCTCTTATGAGGAAGCCTAAAATCTTAATGTTTGATGAACCTACAGGTAATCTTGCTCCTAAAATTGCCATGGATGTCTTTAATAAAATTATAGAATTAAAAGATCAATTGGGTATAGCTATATTGTTGGTTGAGCAAAATGTTAAAAGAGCTCTTGAAATTAGTGATAGAGCATATCTATTAGTTTCTGGTAGAATAGTTTTTGAAGGTGAATCTAAGGAACTTTTAAATCATCCTGAACTTGGAAAGATGTATCTCGGTTTAAAGAGGTGAGTTTATGCTTCCACCAGCATTATTAAAGGATGCTATTGTATATGCAAACCTATTGTTAATGTTAACCATTGGTTTTACATTAACATATTTAATAGCTAAAATACCGAATTTTGCACATGGTGAATTTGCTGGGATAGGAATTTATGTATCATTCACCGTCGTTCAGATTTGGAAGATGAATCCATATATTGCTGTACCCTTGGCGTTTATAGTATCTGCAATTATTGGAGTCATCATATATAATGGTGTTTTAAGAACATTGAAGAAGTTTGGTGGAACGTTAATTTCACTGACAATATCTACATTAGCTATGCAAATAATAATATCAGCATTAATAAATGTATATGCAGATTACCTATATCCAATAGCTGGTGCATATTCTAGATTATTTATGTTTAGACATATAGATTTTGAATTTATGGGTCAACCAGGAGTTCTAATAGTTTCATCATTACTAGTGTTTACCCTAATAATAGTTTTACATTTAATTTTGACTAAGACTAAGTTTGGCATATCTCTTAGAGCTGTTGTAGAAGATTCTGATTTAGCTTCAGTTTTGGGGGTTAATGTTGAATTTGCATGTACTATATCTTGGGCTTTAACTGGTGGATTAGCTGGTATGGCTGGAGCACTATTGCCATTATGGTTTCAAGGACACCCATATACTGGGAGTATGCTATTGACAAGTGTATTTGCAGCATCAATACTGGGAGGTATTTCAAGTATTTATGGTGCTATGCTTGGTGGTTATTTAATAGGTTTATCGGAAGTTTTTGGAACATATTTTCTTGCACAAACCTTTGGTAGTCAGATAACTGCATATAGAATGTTAATACCATTAATAATATTATGCATAGTGTTGTTACTAGCTCCAAGAGGTTTAACTGGTGTAATAGAAGATTTACAGGCAAAAAGGATTTCGAAAAAAATTGTTAGAATGGGGGGTTAATGAATGTTTGAAAGTATGGGATGGCTATTGGATATAATTGTGTTTTTCGCTGTATACTTAATAGTTACACTTGCCTTAAACTTACAGTACGGTTATACTGGTATACCAAATTTTGGATTAGCTTTGTCTGTAGCTGTTGGAGCTTATACAACAGGGGCTTTAGCTGGTAGAATTGGTATGTGGTTATGTGGTATAAGAGATTTAGATTATATAATGTATAATGCTATGATTACAAGTATGATAAACAATGCTATAAAAGTAGACCCTATGAAGGGTTTAATAATATTTACTTTAACAATTTTAACAGTAATAGTTGTTTGTGCATTTATTGGTTTTATAGCATCGTACCCAGCAATAAGGTTAAAGGCTGATTACTTAATGATGGTTTTGATAGCTATGGCTGAAGCTGCAAGAATTATAGGTTTAAATTATACGCCTCTTGTAGGTGGAACAACATGGGTTTCCGTACCAAACATTTTCATTTGGATTGGTGATTTCGCATCACAATTTACAATAATATTAACATTGATAATTTCAATACTAATATTTGTATTCATGCAATTCATAGTTTCTTCCCCATTTGGTAGACTTATAAAATCTATTAGGGAAAATGAACTTACAGCTGAATGTATTGGAAAGGATGTTGTAAATGTGAAAATTAAGATTATGATGCTTGGTTCAGCAATCGCTGGGATAGGAGGTTCTTTATGGAGCTTTTATCTCGGCACAGTATTAGCTGCAGCATATACTAGAACTGATTGGACATTTTGGCCATGGCTAATGGCTATGATTGGAGGTATAGGCAACAATATTGGAGCTTTAGTAGGAGTAGCGGCGGTAATCTTCATTAGAAGACTCATAATATACTATAAATATAGCATAGAAGCATACATACCGTTCTCAGTGGTATGGTTAGAACAATTACTCTTAGGAGTTGCATTAATATTAGTAATGATATTTCGTCCCCAAGGATTAATCCCAGAGAAACCTAAGAAGATTAAAAGGAAATAACTCAATATGTAACTATAATCAGTCAGTTAAATTTCTTAGAAGATTCAAGAGAGACTCTAAAGTTTATAGTATTAAAAATTATTGAACCATTATAAATCATTCATCACCACCATCTAATTTCTTCACTTAAAAATATGACTCTTTAAAGAACATCTCTCCTTAACGTATAAGAACATTATTAAACAAAAGATGATGAGAGATGCTATAATTAGAATTACTCCAAATGATGATGTACCCTCATCAAATTTATATCCCTGCTCTACAACCTTAAATTTAACCCATAATCCATCAATAACCTTACCAGGAATATAAAATGGTGGAGGCTGATCTCTAATAAGGAAATAATTTGAAACAGTTATATCTATTGGAATACCTTCTTTCCTCCCCACACGTAAACGATAATTTATTGAAGGGGAAAAAAAATACACATCTAATAACTCATAAAATATGTCTGTATGATATTCACTAGTGGATGTTAAAGATAAGAGACTTATATCTATAGCTGAACAAGAAGAGCTTTTACTATCCATTAATAGTGCAAGTAAACTTAGCGTATGAAACTTATTAAAATTGGAATGCAATAAATATGACATGAGAAATATGAAAGCCATGCTCATCAAAATAATGTTATTTTTAAGCTTAACTACTTAAGATATTTAATATTTAGTAAATGATTTAACCTTAACTTCAAATTGGCACTACATGGTTAGATGATTAGATTCTTATACGGTAAACCTTAAATACCTACCTATTATTACTACATTTACTAAGAATGGAAGTGCAAGAGATAAAGAAGGAAATAGAGAAATTAAAGGATGTATTCGCTAAATTCAATAAGGAATTCATTGTTAAGAGCATTAGGGAGGATAGAGAGGAAATTGAAACAAGAAAGCTATCTCTTTGATGCATCATCAATATTTGAAGCTATATCAAGAAATAGAATTGAATTACTAGTGAAAAATTATACTATAGAATTAGCTAAATATGAGCTTATCAATATATTATGGAAGCGTCTTTTCTTAGAAAGAGATGTAAGTAAAGAAGAATGTGACCATATAATTGAAATCATTAAAAATACACTTAAATTAATGCATCTCCTAAACATAAACTGTAATGAAAAAGAAACATTTGATTTAGCGTCCAAACTTGAAATAACAATTTATGATGCATCATACGTATATTACGCGAAGAAGTTAAACTTAAAACTCGTAACAGAAGACCAAAAACTTAAAAGGAAAATTGAAAATTACATTAAAGTTTGCAGCATAGAAGAAATTCTTGAATGATGATGGTTTTGATAGCTATGGCTGAAGCTGCAAGAATTATAGGTTTAAATTATACGCCTCTTGTAGGTGGAACAACATGGGTTTCCGTACCAAACGTATTCATTTGAATTTAGCGTTTCCCCATAAAAACTTAAGAAAGTATGTGGAAAGTTTCATCTAACTTCTTCTCTTAGAAATCTTATGTATGATAATGCTAGGAATACTATTAGTATGGATGTTATGATTGCTAAATTTGGCCATGAAAGTGATAAGCTATCATATAATGGTATTGGTTTAAATGCTGAATATCTTATGAACATACTGAAGGGTTCTATTGAGAATTTTGCATTTAAAATGTTCTTACTAAATGTTTGATAATGTTGATCTGGTGTTAACATTCTTATTGCTGTAATAACTTTTATTCTTGTTTCACTATATATTTCTGGTACCATAGCTCCAATAGCATTTGAAGCATTATAAATCAATTGTGTAAATGTTAACCATACAAGTATTGATATTAATAGTGACATAGATGAATTCTTCGTGGCTATTGATGTAAACATGCTTATAGCCATATACATTGTAATATATATTATTGCTGCTACAAAGTATATTATTAATCGAATGATTTCTTCCATGGTTGGAGCAATCCCCATGATAGCCAATATCACCCCACTGGTTAAAAGTATAGAGTTTGCCAATGCTAAGGCTATCGTAAATATACCTCCAATTATTTTACCATTTATAATGGTATCCCTATAAACTGGACATGAAAGAAATAGTATTAATGACCCTCTTTCATATTCCCTACTTATGGCATCAAAACCAATCATTATACCTATCAATGGCCCTATCGTGCCAATTATTGATATTATGGATGCTGAAGTTTGAGTTATTAAGTCTGAAAATGTTGTTCCATAGATCCCCATATAAATTCTAGATGAAAATGCAGCTATAATGGATAGTACACTTATAAATGCAAATAATATTATAAACCTTTTACTTGCAACGTTATCTGAAAACTCCTTTAAAACAATGTTTTTTAAACTCATTTTCCCTCACCATAAACCTTAAAGAATACTTCTTCAAGTGTTGGTTGTTCAATTTTTATAGTTAAAACCTTTTCACCAAACCCTTCAACAACATCAATGATCTTCAATCTAACATCAATCTTTGCATAAATTATAATTTCGCTGTCACTTTTAACAATTTCATCAACCCCCTCTATATCTTCTATTGCTTTAATCATTTCATTACTTACATTAGTGACTTCAACTACAATTTTGTTACCAATCCTATTTAGAAATCCTTGTAGAGTATCAACAGCCACTAATTTACCATTATTTAAAAATCCAATTCTATTGCATACTTGCCTAACTTCATGTAACATATGACTCGATAAAAATATAGTCATACCATATTCCTTATTCAACTTTATTACTAAATTCCTAAAATTCACAGTGGCATAAGGATCCAATCCAGCTGTAGGTTCATCAAGAAATATTATTTTAGGCCTTTTAATAAGAGCATTTGCCAACGCTAATCTCTGCTTCATACCACGAGAAAATGTTCCAACCAAACTTCCAGCCCTATCTGTAAGTTCCACAACCTCCAAAGCCCATTTAATTCTCTCCTTAGCTTCATCATCCTTAATACCATTCAACCTAGCAAAATATAATAAGTTTCTATATGCAGAGATATCCTCATAAAAACCATATTTTTCAGGTATGTATCCAGCAATACTTCTAATCATCTTAGATTCCCTAACAATATCATATTCAGCAACTCTACCACTACCACTAGTGGGATTAGTTAAACCGAGCAACATCAATATAGTCGTAGTCTTACCAGCACCATTAGGCCCAAGATAACCAAAAATATCCCCCTCAAAAACTCTCAAATTCAAATTATCAACAGCACAGATCTCCCTACCATCAACAAGATAAACCTTAGTTAATCCCTCAGTTTCAATAATGGCTTTCAAAATTTTGTCCCTCCAAAACATCTATTACAAAATAGTTATTTAATAACATTTTTATGGGATGCTAAAACCAAATTTCCTCCTCCAATATATAATTATTAGCAAACCTGTGATCACTAAGGAAAACATAATTAAAACAACACCATACGTGAACAATGAAATCTCAAATTTATACCCTCGTTCCACAACCTTAAACTTAACCCATAATCCATCAATAACTTTACCAGGAATATAATATGCTGGTGGATGCTCGCGATTTGGAATATCATTTGTGATAGTTATTGAAACTGTTTTTCCCTCAAATATTCCAGTTCCCACACGATACCTTATTGAAGAGAAATATACATCCAAAACTTCATAGAAAATATCGAGACGATAACTTACAGTAGAGGGTATATAAGTTGAAATTTCAATTTCTATTACTGAACGATAAGAATTGGTGCTAGCCATTAATGGGTTTGTGAAATTGAAAAGTTTGTATATATCAAGAAAATATGTATAACCAAATTTAAAATTAAAATATTCTTTGAATAATATGGAGATACTTGCACCATAGTATGGAGATAAGGATGATGGCTCATGCTCAAAATTATCCCAAACCACTATCTGACTTCCCTCTTTACATAAGTATTTCTCATGTATTACGTTTATGAATCCATCAGAGCAACGACATTTAGATTTAACTTCACCCCAAACACTATTAACAATCCTATCAAAATCAACATTAACAGGAGTATAATACAAACTAATATACAATACTCCTGTTAATGGATGCATAAAAGAATCCTTTCCACTAAGAGTGCAATCACCCCCAAGAAACCTATAAGATATCCTCCGAGCAATCTCATACCCAACAACATCAGCTCCCTCCAAACCTACACTACCACCCTCCAGAAGAATCCTTAAAGTACATGACAAATTATATTTAATATTTAATGATACACTCTTAATACATCTCAAAAGTGATAAATCAAGCACATCAAGATTAGCAAACATAGGCTCCCTTAAACTTACACTCAATCCAACACGGATACCACCATCACCATAAATCATGATTCTCAAATATTCATCGTATGGTGGCACTTGACCTAAAGATTGTGGTATGAAAGATATCCAAATGTATAATACCATTAATCCTATGAAAATTATTGCAGTCTTTTTCATCATCTATAAACCTATGCATTTTTCGATATATATATTGGTTTTTCCATGAAATATTTGGTGTACATTTTGAAAGAGAAAATGCTATTAACTATAATAATGATTTTACTACTTAATTTCATAGCTTTAGCTGCGAATGTTATACCAATGTGGTCTAAAGATTTTAGTGGTTGGTTGTATTATGTGGGACAAGAAGGCGAGCCTCATGATCAAGGTCCTTATTGTGCAAATTATTATATAGTGGAATTTGAATGGGTTGTTCCTTGGCCAAGCTATGATAGTGTATGGTTATTGATCCGATTCTTAGATATTAATGGGAATCCAATCAAAGGTAGTGAAAGATTATTTAATCAAAATTATCAGCGTACTTTCATTTTCAATTTGGAAGATTTTGGTCATTATCTTCAAATAGTGTATTATTATTGGAATGGTTTAGGGGAAGCTCCAGAAGTATATTATGCTGGATACGTGGAAAGACCTAAAGCATAAATTTAAATTAAATTTATTTATTTTTTTATTTTCTACCAAATCTCCTAAATACCATTATTACTGCTATTATAGCTATTGCGACTATTGCAAATCCTACATATCCCCATTCTGTTGGTTTAGTTACAGTTACTCTAATATCCCTCCCCGTAGAGGATGTTTGATCTGAAACTGCCTTCACAGTTATGAAGTAGTCTCCAGCTGAAACTATTGCTGAAACATAAACATTAACTTTAAACTCCACTTTATCATTTGGTTTTAATATTGAAACTTTTTTAGGCTCTACATCAATTCTCCAATCAAGGGCTGATGGAACATCAACTGATATATACAAATTAGTTACATTTAGAAATCCAGTATTCTCAACTCTAACAGTAAATGTTCTACTTTCACCTGAGGTTATGGTGAAATATAGTGCTGGGAATTCTGGGAATGTTACACTTAAACCATAACTCCCAAAAACATTAACACTCAAAGTAACCGTTTCCATTAGAACTTTATCTTCGGAGGAAACTTGAATATTAAACTTGTATTCCCCAATTTTAATGTATGGTGATGGTGTAGCCTCCACAACAATTGTCGCAGTACTTCCAGCAGGTATCAGTAGGCTTCTAACAATTTTACCAGCAACCCTAAATACAACACTCCAATCACTGGGCTTACCAGTTAAATTCAAATATAAAACTTCATCCATCAAGCCAATATTCCTTATATTTAAAGTGAAATACACTGTTCTACCAGCTTCCACATCTATAGCTGGATAATCCACGAGAAGCTTAATACCACGAGTAACAATGGAGGAAGGTTTAACCCTAACATTAAGTTTAAGCTCCTCTCTAATAAAACTGGAATAAACGGATAAAGTTAAATTATAATACCCAATTACAGTATTTTCCGGAACCTTAAACTTCACTTTAATTAAAGCTTCTTCACCATCACCAAGAGATAAGAGCATTATCTCATCAGAACCATAATAAAATCCTACACTCCAACCCTTTGGCAAATCGGGTACATCAAGCTTAAAAACATCTCTAACACCATAATACTTAACCTTAACATCAAAACCTACAGTTCCGCCAGCTTCAACAACTTTAGCTGGAAAAACACAAGATAAAACAAGATTCCTCAATGCACCCTTAACAATAATATTTAAACCAAGATAACTAGCATATGGAGGATAATCATACCTTGCAATAACACGAAAACTATAATCCCCAATAGAAGCATTCTCGGGAACATTAACAATCAAACTTAAAGAAGTGCTAGTCTTATTCATCAATCTAACACCATTAACTTCAAAACCACCATAAATAATTCTATAACTCCAATCACTAGGCAAACCATCAACAATAAATGAAATATCAACAAAAGATAATGGACCAACATAACTAACACTAAAATCATAACTTACACTACCACCAGCATAAACAATCCTACTTGGAAAACCACACCACAACCTAACATCCATAGCAACACCATAAACCCAATAATTAAACAAGTAAAAACAAACAAAAATCCAAAACAGAAATATGTAAAAGATCCTCTTCATAAATTATCAACCCAAAAAAATTATAAAAATTAAAATAAATAAAACTTAGGATTAAGAAATTGAGGTTTATGGTTGATCATATCCATAGCAGTTACATTCACCCCAATAACTTACGCTTGGAGTAGGAGTTTCATTACCATAATAATATGAGTAAACGACTTTTATGTGGGTTATTCCTCCATAATCTGGTGGAACACTAAACGTTCTATAAGCTACATATCCACCAGCCCACAGCTCATTAGTTTCACCTACTCCACCATCATATATCATATAGATTAGAAGTGCAGTATTTGGATCTGCCCAGAAAAAATTGACTATTTCAATGGTAGTTGCTCCCGGTCCACTTCCCCACTGGTATACAGAGTGGAGTTCACATGCTCCTGGTGTTTGAAGCCAACCACTTATATGATCTATGAATTGACCAATACTCGATATACTTTCCCCCATAGCTAATTCAAATGTAATTATTAGGGAAAACAGTATTATTAGTAGAATTCGTATTTTTCTTTTAATATTTTATCACCTTATATATATATAAGAAAAATTTAAATTTTTCCTTTTATTTCATATATATTGATGAAAAATATTTTCGCACTACTTATAATCCTCATTAACATACCAATATTTTGCCAACAGATTTCTATTGTAACATTTGATGAATTATATATAGCAATTATTTGTAATGGTGATGTTTTCTGCAGGATTGCATCTGATGTTGAGAGTCCATTAGCTTCCATACCATATGTACGTGGTTTGAAAGATAATCTTTTTTCTGTAGGATATACTGTTGGTAGTAATGTGACGACTGGCGGAATTATTGATTTAACTATTATTAATGATGCTGAAGCTGATGTTGAAATATCGAAGGTTGTTGATTATGCTGAAACTTGGCTTGGAATAAACTTCAAACTTAAAGAGAAGAGGGTTCATGAATTTCGCTCTCAAGCAACTGGTCAACTATTTAGATATGCATACTACACCTTTATGGCTGAAGATTTTAATCCAGATATGGTACTCGACAAATTTCTAGCTTTAATACCAAATGAAGGTTTAATGTCACTGGTTAATAGGAAGATTGCTTATGGAGGAAAATTCATTTTAAACATATACACTACAACAAATACTTGTAGATTACAATTTAGTAAGAATTTCAGCAATTACTATAATTTTAAAATTGGTGAAACCTATGTCCTCGATGTATTTAAACTATTTAATTATACCGGCCCCTTAAAGGTTCACAAAATGTCTGACCACAGCACTCAAGTATCAATAGAACTATTGCAATATTCAAGTCCCTATATTGGTCAAGTTAGAGAATCAAATCTCCAAGCACAAATAATTAATATTGAACTACCATTTGAATACAGAGTTAGTACAGGTAGATATGCAAATCTCCCCTTACCCCCATTCTATATGATTAGTAACCTTATACCAACCCCTCCAACTGGAATGCCCAAATGTTCTCTTACTGCTGGTGACACTATTGATTACATGCGTGTAACCTTCAAGATAGTTGAGTATGGCTACACAAGTTTCCAAATAGATTTACCATTTCTTATAGGATTAATAATAATTGCATTAGCAACACTGACGATAACACTATTATTTAGAGCAAAAAACATTAAAAAGAAAGTCTAAAACAACTTTACATATATTCAACTATTTTCAATTAAGGTTACCTCATTAACTTCCCATAATTCTAATAAAAAGAAAAATTAATTAGAGGTTTGAAGTTATTGAATCCTCTCCTCCACCACTTCCTCCATATAAACAACATAACCCACTATAAACTACTGTTGGAGGTGGCGACGAATGAGGATAATAATCATAATAAAAAATATGTATGCTATCCATTGCACCACCCCATTGATAACTTTGATATACCCTGTACGGCACATTTCCACCATTCCCCCCAGCTCCAAAAGCTTCTGAAAAAAGTTTATATTCTCCTAACCAAAATTCTATACAAACAATAGTATATGGTCCAGTCCATATAAAATTGTATAATTCAATTATATCTGGTGGAAATCTAACTGGATAAGGGTCGAATTCTCCTGGTGCATATAATTCACCACCCAAAGTAATCTCTTGATACTCCCACCAATCTTCTGGTTTTTCCAATTTCACCCCTAAACTTATATCAATATGATTGACTGAGAGTAGCAAAAGTATACATATTCCCACTAATAATAAATTTGTTTTTCTTTTTGTAATAGATCGTCACCTTATATATATAGAAAATTTTAAATTTTTTATTAGTATTACATTATAGAGTATGTTGAGAAGATTTTTTGCGTATTCAGTTTTGATTTCATTAATTGTATTAATGTTTTATGATAATGTTATTATTATTTATTCAAATCCTTTTTATTTGTCTCAAGTTCAACAGCTTCCATTGGAGCAGTTTGCAGTAGCTGTTTATTTTAATGGTGATGTTTCTTGTACCTTTTCTTTTGCTCAAATAAATTTACCCTCAAATTTTGCACATCTTCCTCCCTCAAGTTATGTGAGGTTTTCTTATATTATTGGTGATGACTTAAAGTGTGAGATGGGTTTTGATTTAAGTTATATAGGTGAAGCTGAAGCAGATGTTTATTCCAATAATATCAAGAATAGTCTGGAAGATCTTTTTAATGTAAAGTTGAATCTTGTAAATAGGGATGTAACACGTTTTACAAGTACAATTACTGGACAGGTTTTTGCTAATATTAAATATGTTTATACATCGAGCGATTTTAATCCCGATGTTCTCGTCGATAAATTTTTAAGTTTAAAGCCAAGTGAAGGTTTTTTCGTATTAGTAAATAGAAAGATTGTAGGTCTTGGGGATAAATTTGATTTTGTATTGACTTCTGGAAGTAATTATGCTAAATTAATCTTTGTTAAAGTTTTTAAAGAGTATTTTAAGCTTAAAATTGGAGAAACATATACGTTAGATGTATTTAAACTTTTTAATTTCACTGATTCCATTAAAATACATTCATTATCATATTATGATACTATGGTAACAATAATCTTACTAAATTATGGTTCTGAAACGTATTGCAATCTTCAAGCTGAAATCATAGATATCGAGGTACCATTTAGTTATCGCATATTTAGAGCTAAGCAATCTGGTTTACCAATACGATATGAGATTAGAAATGAGGAATCGTATTATGACCCAAATTTGGGATTTCAACAAAGATACTCTCTTACTGCAGGAGACTCGGTTAGTTATATACGTGTAAAATTTAAAATTGTCGAATATGGATATGCATTATTTAAAATCGATTTAAACCCTACAACAATAATTGGAATTTCAATACTAACTATATGCATAATAATTCCAGCAATAATTTTGAAAATAAAGAGGGGAAGATAATATAAGAAGTCATGCCCATTCACAATAACCCATATAGCTAACATCAGGTGGAGTACCATTACCAAAGTAATCATAATATACTATGACTAGATGCGTCATGGCATATGGATAATACCTATATGGTACAAATCCCCCTGCTCTCCAGCAGCCCAATGCTCGTAATCCATAAGAATATCAACTAACCATATTTGTACCTCAAGTTCAGTGTATGGACCCTCCCAAAAGAAGCCTAGTATTAGGAGTGATGTTATTGGTGAAGGAAACCTGTGCGTCTCATTACTACCTTTATATGGTAGATACCCAGTAAGATACATCCAACCACTAGTAACTTCCACATCTTTTGATAAAACCAATAATTGATTGCTACCCATATTACCAATAATTGGAAGTATAAATATACCAATCATTATTACATTTCTTATTTCTTTTTTAATAAATATCACCATTCTATATATATAGGAAAATTTAAATTTTTCCTTATAGTAAATTTATAAATGATGCTTAAACAATTTTACTTATATCACAATATAGCGGTATACGTTATTGTTAGCATCATATTCCTTAATATTACATTTCTTAATTTCCATACGATCGTTTTATCTCAGAGAGATGTTTATGATCTTCTTCAAATTGATGTTATTGCTGATGGCAGTATTCATGTCGGTGTTTACTGTTACTTTGTGGAGCTACCATTTAGTATACCTTATATTCCAAGTTCAATTACGCCAAACTATCTTGATCTTGAATTTATATTAGGTAAAGGTGTTAATTGTTTTATAAGGTTGGATTTAAATGCTATGAGTGAAAGTGAAGCTGATGTATATGCTTATAAGATTATTGGGATAGTTGAAGATTGGCTTAGGGTAAAATTTAATATGACTATGAGAGTTCCTGGGCAGCTCAATGCTCCTCAAATTGGGTTAATAAGATGGATGGATTATATCTTTGATACTCATGGTGATTTAAACTATGATGTTATACTTGATGAATTCTTTAGTTTTAAGCCTAGGGATGGCTGGATGCAAATTATTGAGAAGAAAGCTATGTCTCAAGGAGACAGAATTTTTTTAGAGGTTTATTCTGGGTCTCGTTACGGTAAATTAATTATAAGAAAATATTTTCGTAATTACTTTAATTTTAAAGTTGGAAATACATATATCCTAGATTTATTCGAATTGTTTAATATTACTGTTCCAATAAAATTTAATGGTAATAGCAGAGTAATCATAACATTATTATCTTATACAAAGCCCCTTGAATTTTTCCTCATGGAATATGTTTATTTATACCCTGAGTTATACTCTCAGCTAACCATATACTCAAATTTTAGAGCTGAAATAGTTAGTATTAATATACCATTTGAATATAGCGTTGGTATTCGTGGAAGTAGTATCACCATAGAGAACATTAAAGATGGGAAATATACATTAAGAGCAGGTGATACTGTAGATTATATGAAAATTGCATTCCAGATAGTTGAGTATGGGTTTAAATTATTAGATTTAGGGTTTATTAACATTTTTGGTATAATTCTAGCTTTAATATGTGTGTCTTCAACAGTCTTCATAATATATAAGTTACGTTTTAGAAAGTCCTATTAAAGTAGAAAAAGGATTTGTGTTGATGATTTATTTAACCAGTCTTTTGTATTACTGTGATGCTTCTAATAACTATTTGTGTTACAATCCCCTTTTCCATGTCCACTACTACTTGTGCAAATTCACCTTTACCCTTCGTCAATAGTATTATTGCTCCTGTAGCTTTTAATGTTATTGTTCCATCTCCTTGAACAACCATTTTTATTACTGGTCTAATATTGGTTACATTATATCCTTGTGAAATTAGGTTTTGTACATCGCTATCACTTAAAGCAATATTTAACGCTTTCTCTTTGAATTCATCGCTGATTTCAATAATGAATCCCTTCAACTTTTTATTTATTACTGGTGGGCAAATGTTTTGTTGCACATTATTATTCCACATCCACTTATACTGTTGCTTCCATAAGTATCCTGCATATACAGTTGTTAATCCTATGCCTACCAATGCTAGCACTAGCAAACTTAACAATACTATTTTCTTCATATATTCCACCAATATATTACCACTCCCCCGTTTTATTTAAAGTATATTTTGATTAATGTTTTCCATAAAGTGTGGGAAATGTGTTTCAATATTGAAAAGCATTATATCTTCATGTTACACTATTTATTTGGAGATTTCATTATGAGTTTGAATATTACTGTTTTCTCTGATAATTATGTTTCTATGAGGAGTAGGGGTTGTTGGGCTCAGCATGGTCTTGGAATCTTCTTAGAAGCTATATTTGATGATACGCGGTTAAATATTATTTTTGATGCTGGTCCTTCAAGTGATATTGTTAAACATAATCTTGATGTTTTAAATCTCGATTTAAGTATGGTTAATGCAATAATTATTAGTCATGGACATCATGATCATACTGGAGGTTTAATTGAAATTATTAAACGAATTGGTAAAAGAGTTCCAATAATTACTCATCCAAAAACATTTTCACGTAGATTTGCTAAAAGAGATCTTAGAGTTGTGGGGGTTCCATTTACTAAAACTGATATTGAAAATTCGAGTGGAATTATCGTTTCATGTAGAAATAGTTTTGATATTGCTGGGAGAATTTTTGTTACTGGTGAAATTGATAGAATTAATGATTTTGAAAAGGTTGAAGGTTATGTTATTGAAGAAGATAATATTCTTGTGGATGATCATATAATTGATGATAGAGCTCTCATAGTGGATCTTAATGGTGAACATGTTTTAATAACTGGTTGTGCACATTCAGGTTTAATAAATACCATTAATTATGCAATTAAAAATTATGGTGTTAAAAAGTTTAAAGCCATAATTGGAGGCTTCCATTTAGAGGGTGCATCAGATGAAAAGATTAATAGAACCATAAATGAACTTAAAAATATAAATTTTGAATATATTGTTCCAATGCACTGCACAGGAATTAAAATGATTTCAGCATTAATAAATAGTTTTGGGAAAAAAATTAAGATTATAAGTGTAGGTGAAACCCTTAAACTTTAAATCAAATTTTACAATTGTAAGTTTATGCTACAATATGTAGTTATTTGTAGAGTTATCTTGAAATTTAAATAAATTTTTAAGTTTTATGAAATCTTTTTGTATACAATATCCTTCTCTCTAACTCTTTGATTAACCTTTAAACCTATAAGTTGACCGGCTTCGGCTCTTTCAACATTTTTATGTTGAATCTGCATAGATTCAACTATCTGCTCAAAATTTGTACTCGCCCCTTTAATTACTATTTTATCTCCAACTGATAATGGTGCACTTAATTCAACAATAGCAACACTTATACGTGGATAGAAATGGATTACACGACCTACATGAATAAGTTTTTCTTCACTCAAAATCTCAACCAAATACTCTATGCTCTTCATTAATTAATAAATATTTTGAAAATTTAATGAATTTCTATGGTAAGCTTAAACTGGTAAAACTAAATCAATACGTTGAAGATAGAAAGAATTAAATATATTAGTTTTTAATTAATGGCTTTATATTAGCTTTAACCCCATGGCCTTTGGACTATTATCGTATACTTCTTTAACATTTAATATTAAGCATGGTCTATCTAATCTAGCTTGTGGTGGAGTGTAGTGGAATGCATCATGAACTAAATTTACAAATTCATAATATGGCCCTTCAGTATGGATTTCTATTTCACCATGGATTTCAAAACTTATGTTTGGAGGCATATAGTAGAGTAAACAAGCATGTCTATTACTTTGAAGGTTAATCCAGGTGTGTTTAGATGAATTAGATCTACGTTTAGCTAATTCTAGAGTTGAAATTTTAGTGAAATCTACACGTTTATAAGCTTCTTCCTCCTCTTCAAAATATAATATCTCAAGTAATAATTTAATTCCCTCTTTAGCGTAATCACTTCTACTCATTGTTTCACCACGATCTAAATGTTCCCTGAGCTTCTCTATAGCTTCACTTAGAAATTCAGGTTTTAAAACGAATCCTGCACCAACAACTTTAGCATTAACAAAAATCTTTTCGTCAATAATACTTGCAGTAGCAAGAATAGGTGTATGCCTCATCATATTAATTAAGAAATCAGTGCCACCTGAAACCCCCTCAATCAACTGCTTCTTTAAAACTTTAACTCTATCAAAATACCCCCAATTAATAAATTCCTTAGGCAACATCAATAATACATAAACAACAACATTATTTATTGCTTTTTGACAATTAATACACCGTATTTAAGTTGAGTGCAGCAGTATTTATTCCATAAAAGAAGCGTACCCCAGCCTTATGCTAACACATGAATCATCAACATATATTTCGTAAGCATTATCGCTGTAAATCATGTAATTTTCTGCGTAGTATCACTACCCTAATCCTGCTTCTTTTTGAAGATTATATATTTGTCCAGCAATTATTATTTGCAACATCCCTAGCGATACAATCACCTCAGTTAATATGGCTATACATAAAGATTTTATTAGAGTCTCCTTCTTAATCAATTCAGAGTGTTATTTTAATTATTTACGCATTGCAATTGTTGAGAATGTTGATGTTATTTTCTTAATAAACTGTCGTTTTATTGAGTTGCTTTTATATTCCAAGTTCTACTAGTTCAAGTATAACTTCAAATGATATTTCTCTTCCGAATGTTATATTCATATAACTTAACGTAATTTTAAATACAAGAATTTAATTAAATAATTCTTCCATGAACCACATTTTATCATATGATTTTATAGTTGATTCATATTATTTCCTGAATTTTTTCCTAAAATATAGATATACAATTAAACTTGAAATAACCATTGAAAGTGAGATAAATATTATGCCATACATAGTTGATGAAAATTCAAATTTGTATCCCCTCTCTACAACTTTAAATTTAACCCATAATCCATCAATAACTTTACCAGGAATATAATATGCTGGTGTTTGCTCCCTATTAGGAATATTGTTTGAAATAACTAATTCTACGATGTTTCCCTCGAATTCCCCAGTACCTATGCGATATCTTATCGATGAGAAATATACATCTAAAATTTCATAGAAAAAGTCGAAATGATGACCCTTTGAAGGAATAAAAGTTGAAATATGTATTTCTATTACTGAACTTAAAGAATTTTTACTAATCATAATTGGATTTGTTAAATTGAAAAGCTTGAATACATCAAGAACATAAGTATAACCAATCTTAAAATCAAAATACTCATAAAACATTATAGAAATGCTAACATAATAATCTGGGAAAAGTGAAGAGGGGCTTTTCGCAAGATCATCCACAATCAATATAACATTCGATTCTTTATATAAGTATTCTTTGCTTATTATATTGATTAAACCATCTGGGCAACGACACTTAGATGTAATCTCACTCCAAATAGAATCAACAACCCTATTAAAATTAACATCAACCGGAACATAATACAATCTAATATACAATCTTTCACCAGTTAATGGATTTATAAGAGGCTCTTTCTTATCAAGAACAAACTTACCCCCCAAAAACTTATACGAAATTCTCTCAACAATCTCATACCCAACAACTTCAGCTTCCTCTAAATCCACACTCTTCCAATCAAGAGTAATTTGCAGACTACATATAGAATTGTATTTGATTTTTAACGAAATGCTCTTAATATGTTTTAATAGTTGTAGGTTGAGTACATTTAAATTAGCGAATACAGGTTCTTTCAAACTTGTAAGTAATTGGATACCTATACCTCCATCACCATAAACCATAATCCACAAATATTCATCAAACGGCGGAACTTGACCAAAAGACTGTAATGTAAAAAGATTCCAAAAAGAAAATACAAAAAAACCAAACAAAAAAACTAAAATCCTTCTCATACCATACAAACCATATACTCCTTCCGATATATATATACTGGTTTTTACCAATACAATATTTGGTGTTCCTTTTGAGAGCAAAAATATTAATAATGATGATACCTCTATTACTTATACTTAACTCCATAGTCTTAGCAGCAATCATTAAGCCCACAATGCATGTTGATTTTTCCGGTTGGCTGAATTATGTTGGAGATGATGGGCTTCATGTTAATCCTTATGCTGGAAATTATTTCATTGTTGAATTTGAGTATGTTCATCCTTGGCCAAAATACGATGGTGTATGGTTAATGGTTGAAGCTTTAAATGATTCCATGCATCCTGTGGCTTATCAATTGTTTAATCAATATTATCAACGGACATTCATTTTTATAATAGAAGGTGATGTTGGTCGTTATCTTCATATAGTGTATTATTATTGGAATGGTTTAGGGGAAGCTCCAGAAGTATATTATGCTGGATATATTGATATTCCAGGCCCAGAGTAGAAAGGATTTGAATACTGTTAAACATAAATTTTTCTTTATTTGTAATTTATCAAAGATTTGTCAATTTATTTTAAATAGTTTTCATTAAGATGTAATTGCAAGTTATGAATATTTAAGTCTGATATGCCTATTAATGTTTAAATAAGTTTTCATCAAACTTTTTATTGATTATTGGTAGTTTGTTAAAGTTTCTCCACTTAATTATTTTTTAAATATTGTAGATGTTTCTCCTTCGAATATTGTATTCATTATGTTAATTATTTTTTTCATACTTTTACTTTTTATTTCTGTTAGTATTCTTTCTCCTAGTTCTGTTATTTTATAGTATTTTTCTGATTGTTGTGTGATGAAGCTTTCTATGAGCTTTTTATTTTCTAGTTCTGTTAGTATGTCGTGTATTGTGCTTAAGCTTGGTTTTTTATCTGTTAATTTTTGTATTGCTTTTATTATTTGGTATCCCGTCATCATTGATTTTTGGAGTAATGCCAGTATTAGTAGCCTTAATGCTCCCCTTAGAAGCATCCATTCTATTTCTAATAGTTCTATTCCACTCATGTACTTCCACTTTCCATAGTTATGTATTCATTGTATAATTTATTTATCTTTTGCCAATATTCTATGTTTATTTTGCATCCAGGGTCTGGTCCTTGTAGATCGTTGAAGTATGCGTAGGCTCTTGCTCTACATCCACCACAAATATATTTGTATTGGCATTGTCCACATCCTTTAAATTCATTTCTATCTCTAATCTTTAATAGTATTGGTGAATTTCTCCATAAATCTATGAGTTTATCCCTCTTTATATTACCAATTTTTATTGGTATGAATACGCATGGTGTTACATCTCCATTGGGTTCTAATGCACAATATAATCTTCCAGCTCCACATCCACCAATAAATTCAGCTAATGCTCTTGCTTTTCCTCTAAGTAGTTCCATTGCTGATTTATTTGAGAAGTGTGTTGCCATTAATGGTCCATTTCCAAAATTCACTGATACCACTGAGTATTGTGGTGCTGTTGAGAAGGTTTGTATTCTACAATTTGGTTGAATTAGTTTTCCATATAGATATGTTAAGATTTCTTCTCTTTCTTCAGGAGTTAAATCCATATTAATGATGTTTCTTCCTCTACCTACTGGTATAAAGTTGAATGCTATAAATCTCTTTACACCTATATCTTCAAGTATCTCTATTAATCTTGGTATCTCCTTTATATTGTTTCTAGTTATTGTTGTTGCAACTCCAACATCTAATCCTACTTTTATGCAATTCAATATTCCATCTACACTTTTCCTCCAAGCACCTTTTAAACCTCTAAAATTATCATGTGTTTCTTCCAATCCATCTAATGATATTTCAACGTACTGAACTCCTGAATCTTTAAGTTTCATTGCAGTTTCATAATTTATTAATGTTCCATTTGTAGCTATTGATATATAGAATTCCCTTTCATATGCATATTTTGAAACTTCATAGAAGTCTTTTCTCATTAATGGTTCTCCACCTGAAAATGCTATTGCCACCACTCCTGCTTCTTCAAATTGATCTATAACTCTTTTTGCTTCAATGGTGTTTAACTCATCTTCATCTGGTTTTTTACTTGCATTTTCATAGCAGTGTTTGCATTGTAGATTGCATTGTCTAGTGTAATTCCAAACCACTAGGAATGGTGCTATTGTAATTTGTGGTTTCTCTACACCATAAGTTGCTATTCCACCTAGTATGTTTGATATTGCTCTCCTAATTAATGGGTTCTTCATAGCCTCTTTTAATTCTCCCTCATTTAATCCAAAACTTTTTGCTCCAATACTCAATACTGTTTTTATCGTTTGATACTTTATTTCCTCACTTAAACTTAACTTTACATTCATATCTGCATATTTCTTTAATATTTTGTTGAAGGATTCTGGATTTCCATTATAAATCTTCTTTAATATCATTCTTGATACTGGATTTCCAATCCATGTTTTTACTGTATCCACTACTGCTTCTACTTCCTTCATTTCCATCTATATTTATAGGTTTTAGTTCTTCTATATATTCGTTTTTCGAATGATAATTTACTTTAAATCTTTAGATAATCTATATTCGGTATCATGTATTTTAAATTCTTCTTCAATCATCCCCACTATAAACATCCTCTTTGTTGAATCAATTGGTATTATTATTTCATTTACACCTTTATCCTTTGCATACTTCTTCAACCAATTTAAAACTACTTTTAATGAAGTTTGTGGTTCACTATATGATACAGCTAAATAATCTATGTATAACGATTTCTCTGGTTTAAATTCTACTGCTCCACAAAATCTATCTTCTAAGTATATTAGATATGCATCTTCACATTTATAGTACTTATATATCTCTAGGTCTGCCTTTTCCGTTACAGTACTCCACCATGTTAATGGAATTCCATCGATCTTCTTAAGCTCTTCATTTGAAACTTTAAAACATCTAACTTTAACATTATTTACAGCTCTCCCTTCATTTAGACTCCACTTCATTAATATTGTTACTCCATCTATTACGTATCCATTCTTTAAATAGAAGGATAATGCTTTCAAATTACTATTTTTAACGTTCAACCTTACCTTCTCAATACCCTTTCTATAAAGTATCTTCTCAGCTTCATTTAGAAGTCTACTTCCAATACCCATACCTCTAAACTCCGATTTTACAGCTATGGCTTCTATATATCCCTTACCTAAACTATAGTATAAGTGTATGAATCCGGTGATCTCTTGATCTAAACATGCAACTAAAAGTATGTTTTGCTTTTTATTCGCCATAACTATACTTTTGTACCATTCTTCATCTGCATCATCTAACTCCCTTATACTCTCACGATAAACATTCATTATACCATTTAAATCTTCAATTCTAGCTTCACGTATAATTAAATTTTTAAGTCAAGCCGTCTCACTAACCTGCAAGATCCCACCAATCCAAAATTTCAATATCTCTTTTAACATTCATACGTCGATATATAAACCTTTTTATAAATTTTCCAATAATTTCATGGTTATCCTAGCGGTTAAACCCCAAATGAAATAGTCTTTATAAAGGTATCCTTCCACAAAATTTCCATTTATAATTTTGCCTTCAAATTTAAGTTTCTTTAATGGTATCCACATATAATCCCTAATTTCACGTGAAAGTTTAATTTGTGGTTTAACCTTTAATCCAACAACTACTGGGTAAACTTTTAATCTAGGTTCATTTAATGGGTTGAATACTCCTAGGATCCCGATAATATCTTCTCTACAAAATTTAAATCCAATTTCTTCATAGGTTTCTCTAATGGCTGTTTCAATAACATCTACATCATAGTTTTTACATCTACCACCTGGAAAGGCTACTTGTCCAGACCATGGGTCCATAGGGTTAAAAGTTCTTTTAACATATAATGCTTCTAATTCTTCATGATTAGACAATAGTATGGATACTGCAGCTCTGTTTACATCAACTTTTAAATCTAAAGTTTTATTTATTAATTTTAAACGTAGATTTTCAAATATCATTAAACTCCTAGATAATATGTTGTTTACATATATAATTACATTGCTTTAATGATTTAGTTTAATTGTTAATTATCATGTTTAGGTATTTAACGATTTACTGTTTATCATATTGTTTTAAATTGTCTTCTTAACATAAATATTTACTGTGAAGATTGCTTTATGTAGTGATTACTTTTATCCTAAGATTGGTGGTATAACTGTTCATATTGAGAATTTGGCTAAAGCTTTAGAGAATAGGGGTCATGAAGTTTTTATAGTTACTAAAATGGCTGATTTTAATGATGAAGTTCATGGTTTAAGGGTTATTAGAGTGAAATCTCTGTTTAGAAGTTCTCAAACTCTTGATATTCCATATACAGATGAATTACTAAATATTTTTAGATTGGAAAAGCCTGATGTTATTCATGCTCATCATGCTTTTTCACCAATATCTCTATTTTCTTTAGCCATTGGAAAGAAGCTTAAAATTAAAACTGTTTTAACAAATCATTCAATTCAATTCTTATATGATGTAGCTTATCTCTGGAAGCCTTTCTCATATTTACTATTCCCATTAACGCAATACATTAATTATGCAGATAAAATTATAGCTGTTAGTAAAGCTGCTGCAATTTTCATGTCTCATTTCACAAATAAGTATGTAGAGGTTATTCCAAATGGTGTTAATGTATGGGATTTTGCTCCTAAAACGAAATTCTTCGATGGTAAGAGCATATTATTTGTTGGTAGATTGGTTTATAGAAAGGGGATACATAGATTATTGAATGTTATGGTGAATGTTGTTAAAGAGAATAGTGAAGCAAAATTGGTTATTGTGGGATCGGGATATTTGAGTTCAACAATAAAACTTGCAGTTAAAACCTTGAAACTTCAAGATAACGTTATTCTTAAGGGTAAATTGGGTAAAAATGAATTGATTGAAGAATATAAGAGGGCAAACGTCTTTATTTTACCATCAGTATTTGGTGAATCTTTTGGAATAGTTTTACTTGAAGCTATGGCATCAAAAACTCCAATAGTTGCTGTGGCACAAGGTGGAGTGAAGGAAATTATAAGGAATTGGGAGACTGGTTTACTTGTGGAGGGTGAAAATAAGGTAAAGGATTTAGCTAAAAACGTAAATCTATTGTTAATGGATAAAAAATTATCTGAGAGAATTGCTTACAATGCATTTAATGAAGTGCAGAAGTATGATTGGAGTGTACTTGTGAAGGAGATAGAAAGAGTATATGAAGAACCTTAATAATATCTCCCCTAAAATTGTAAATTAAACAAATGATATTAATGTGTTTGAATAATAGATTTTTGATGTTTAAAATTGCTTTTAAAGATTCTAGTAAGTGTATGGATTGTGGTGCATGTGATCTTATTGTAGCTTGTTCTGCTGGTAGAGTTGGTAATCAAAGGGATTGTATTGGTTGTGGTGCTTGTAGTCTTGCATGTCCTTATGAAGCTATAAGTATGATTGATATGGAAAGGAAGAAATACATTTCTATTATAGTTAATGGTGAAAAATTTAGTGTTCCTGAAAAGATCACTGTTTTAAAAGCTCTTGAATTTATTGGATTTAAGATTTCAAGTTTTCCTGGTGAAGGTGATATCTTTGCTCCTTGTGGTGTCGGTGGATGTTGGAGTTGCGCTACAATGATTAATGGTGAACTTAAACCAAGTTGTATAACCCCCATTAAAAATGGTATGATCATTGAAACTAGACTTCCAGAAAATTATATTCCTAAAAGACTTATTCATGGCTGGATGGGTCATACTGTTGGAGGTGTTGGCACTCCATGGTGGCTTAAGGGTAGAAGATATATTGAAGCTGCAGCCTTTGCATGTGGCTGTAATCTTAGATGTCCACAATGTCAAAATTGGACAACAACATACTGTGGTACTGAAACTCCACTTACACCTCGTGAAGCAGCATTATTAATGACTGACACTAGAAGAATTTACAATGTTGATAGAATGGCTATTTCTGGTGGTGAATGTACATTAAATAGACCTTGGCTTATCCAATACATAAAAGAATTAAAGAAACTTAATAGAGATGAAAAAGCTAGATTCCATGTAGATACAAATACAACTATACTAACCCCAGATTACATTGACGATTTAGTTGAAGCTGGTATGACTGATATAGGACCAGACTTAAAGGGATTGAAAACTGAAACCTTCATGAAGATAACTGGAATAAACAATAAAGATCTAGCAGAAAAATATCTTAAAACATCATGGAATGCCTTTAAATACTTAATAGATAAATACTTTGGTAAAATATTCATTGGTGTAGGAATACCATATAATAAAGACCTAATAACACTTGATGAAATTGGAAAAATAGGTGATGAAATATATAAAATATGTGGAGAAGTTCAAGTATGTGTATTAGATTATAGACCTGAATTTAGAAATAGAAGTATTTCTAGACCTAAATTCAATGAGATGATTAAAGTTTGGGAAATATTACGTGCATGCGGATTAAAAACAGTCATATGCCAAACAGAATTAGGCCATATAGGACCTGAAACAAGTAAACTAAAAATATGATGTAGTTAAAGATGAAATTTATAATTAGAATAATTTATACATAATTTTTTACATATATAAAATTATATTTTAAATAAATGTAATTTCATATTTCTCATAAATATACTTATGTAAATTTATCATAATAATAAGTTAAAAAGATTTATATGTGCATATTCCAAAATTCATCTTGTGACTGAGGAAATTTTTGTAAGAAGAGCATCTGGATTAGTTAGAGAGCTTGAATGGTATGACGTTATGATTTGGAGTATAGCTTGTCCAGCAGCATCTGGAATGACCTATTATGCAGCTAAGATGTTGGGTGATCCTTCTGCTTATGGTGGGAATGTTGCTTTTGCCTTCTTTTTGGCTGGATTAATGTGGTTACCTTTAATAGTTGCATTTGCAATGATTTCTTCATCTTTTCCAAGAGCAAGTAGTTTGTACGTTTTTGTGTCTAGAACAATTCATCCAGTTCTCGGTTATATACCATTCTGGTACTGGATAATAGGTGGCGGTGCTGCCATGGTCTCAGGATTCATACTCTTCATAGGTGTTAAAGCACTTGCAGGTGCTTGGGCTATTGCAGGCATTCTAAGTGGAAGTAAATGGTTAATGGATATTGCATATGTAGTTACTGATCCATGGTATCAGTTTGGAATCGCTATAATACTTACCATAATTCTTTGGGCTCTAAATTACTTTGGAATTAGAGTGCTTAAGTGGACTCTTAGGATAATCACATGTATACCTTTAGCAATAACCATAGCAGTACTTGTAGGTTTAGCCATTGCAGGTCCTAATGCAGCATTTACTAATTGGGATAAGATATATGGTGCTGGGACCTCTGCTAATATAATTAAGGCAGCATTCGAGGGGGGTGAATGGTTCGGTACTAGTGTTGAACCATTGAGTGCTGTTTCATTCTGGGAAGGTACTTATGCAATGCTACTTTGGACTCTTTGGGCTTGGACTGGTTTTGAATCTGTAACTTTTGTTGGTAGTGAAGTGAAGAGTCCAACTAAGAGTTACATAAGGGGGTATATAGGTGCATTCATAACTATAATGGCTTTATACTTAGCCAATGGATTTCTAATACCCTTTGTTGGTAATTATGATTTCATAGCTGCATACTCTTACTTAAAGATGAATTACCCAGATGTTTTATCAGAGATAGTTCATGGATTACCTGTAGCAGATGCTTCCGTACCTCTAGTAGCTTCTGCAGCCTTCTTCAATCCTATTATTGCAGTACTTATAGGCATAGCTTACTTCCTATGGTATTTCAATACTGCTATGGTTTGCTGGATAGGTGGTGTTAGAGGATTCTTCTCATTATCCTTTGATAGAGCATTACCAGAGAAATTAGCTGAAGTATCACCAAAATGGGCAGCTCCAACCTGGGCTAATCACTTAACATTCATTCTAGCAATTTTAGGAGTATTCTTTACTCTAGGTGATTCTTTAGGTTCAGAATTAGCTTCTGGTATTGTAGCATTCATGGATTTCAGTTGTTTAATTTTTGTTTGGCCAGTTGGATTAGCGTTAATGCTCTTACCTTGGTGGAAACCAGAACTATTTAAAGCAATGATTATACCATCAAAAATTGCATCTTTAATAATTGGTGCATTAGTATTTGCTATTGGATGGTACTTCATGATCTTCACAGCTTATACGGACATACCAGTACTATTAACGAACATTATAGTTGGAACAGTAGGTGTATTAATTCTGGCTTTCATGATGGCAAAGAATAGAGCAAGAGGGATACCAGTGGAGAAGATATACTCTGAAATACCTCCCGCGTAGAGGAGCTCTTTAATGACCACCAAAATATTTTTTTCTGTCGATGTTCATGGTTCAACTTTAGTTTGGAGAAAATGGATAAAGGCTCATGAAATCCATAAACCAGATGTTCTAATATTAGCTGGAGATTTAACTGGTAAAGTTCTAGTACCAATAGTTGAACAATCAGATGGTACTTATTCTGCAAAATATTTTGGTAAGAAGTGGACTTTAAAAAAGGAGGATGAAATTAAAGAATTTGAAAGTAGATTGGAGAATTCCGGCGTTTACTTCATAAGAATTACTAAAAATGAGTTGGAAGAATTAAAGAATGATCCAGAGAAAGTGAAACAAGTGATCTTCAATGAAATGAGAAAACGTTTGAAGAATTGGTTAGATATTCTAATTTCCCATGTAGATACGAAAAAAGTTTTAACTGTAGTTATGCCGGGTAACGATGATGAATTGATTATTGACGATATTATTAAGGAGTATGAGGATAGAGGAGTTATATATCCTTTAGATAAAATTTTTGAGATAGCTGGTTACGAAGTCATCTCCTCCCCATATGTTAATCCAACACCTTGGAATACACCTAGAGAACTATCAGAGGGGCCTCTTGAAAAACACTTAGAAAAACTTATAAGTAAATTAAAAGCACCTGAAAAATCAATTTTCAATTTTCACTGTCCTCCTTATGGAACTCACCTAGACTTAGCACCAAAATTAACGAAGGATTTAAAACCAATAATAATCGCTGGTTTAGTTGAATATGAGCATGTAGGTAGCAAATCCATTAAGAAAATTATTGAAAAATACAAACCTATCTTAGGCTTACATGGACATATACATGAATCAGGAGGATTTGATTACATAGGTAAAACATTGATCTTAAATCCTGGAAGTGAATACAGTGAAGGTGTTTTGAAAGCATATATAATTGAACTAGATAAAGATGGTGTTAAGAACTTTTGGCGCTTAGAGGGTTAATCTTGGATAAATCCGAATAGGAAATATATCCATCCACAATAAGTGATCTTAGATATCTACAATAGGATACATGTGAAAACTATTCTAGATTTAATAATAGCATATAGTAATCTAAGACTAAGATAAATTTGAGTTTAGCCGTAATCTTCTAATGAATTTCTCTCCATTAAAAGATGTAGCGGGATGAGAAGAGGTATTATAATAAGTGCAAGCGGATTCTTCTATTAAACAAGAACAAATTAGAAACAATTTAAATTATAGAGTTTTAAATGAATTGGATACTTGGCTTAAATCCATAAATCTACTCCTATTATCACTGCTAATTAGCATATAATAAGTATTTATCTGCAAAAAATGGTATATTTTAAATCAAATTATGGATTTTATATTCAATTTACTGCTAAAAAATGGAAATATTTATATATATGATTACCAAAAAATTGTATTGAAGGTGATGAAAATTAACTTAAAAACCATTAAGTATAATAAAATGGGTATAAGCCCAGTAATAGCAACAGTAATAATAGTAGCGGTAACAATAACTGTTGCAGTAGCAATATCATACTGGATGGGTGGAATTGCAGGGCTATACACAAGATTCGAGAAAATCGAAATAACTTATGCCACGGTAGTACATGACGATACGCCTGCTGGATGGAATATAACTTTGGGTGTGAAAAATACTGGTTCAGCTGATGCAACAATAGATAACATATTCCTTAACGGAGTTCCTATAAGTAATGTTCAAAATGCAAAAGTTAACAATACTGACTTCAATTCTTTATCTTTAAAAAGTGGTGAATCAAAAGTTATCATAATATTTATCCCTGAGGGTGCTGCGATAGGTGGCGGTAAGGCTTCTTCCGGTTTAAGTCTTGAGATTAAATTGCATACTGCTGCCGGTAAGGATTATCCAAAGATCATAACTTTGCCATAGATGATATATGTTTCACATAATTACCCCCTTTTCTTTTTTGGGGTGGTGTAAGTGTTGAAGTTGAGTAAATTTAAGTTTCCTTCTGGTGTTAATAATAAGTTTTCTAGTGTTGTTATTGTTAAAGATGTTATGGTTCATCAGCCCCCTGAGGATTGTAATGTTTTGATGGATTATTGGGTTTATGAGCCGTATGCTAAGATTGTTATTGCTGAAGATGTTTCTGGCGGTTTAAAGTATTATGTTTTAGAGGACCCTTTAACTTTTGGTGAGAGGATGATTCTTGATAAGATTTTATCTTTTATTGTTAGAGAGAGGGATCCTCCTAAGGGTGATGTGGATAGAGTTAAATTCGTTGTTTCTGAAGCTGAAGCTTTAATGAATAAGTATAAGAGGCTTCGTCCTTCTTCTGAGGCTTCTAAGAATAAGATTTTGTATTATGTTTCTAGGGAACTTGCAGGTTTTGGTCCTATTCATCCAATTATGCTTGATCCCAATATTGAGGATATTTCTTGTAATGGTGTTGGTTTACCGGTTTATGTTTATCATAGGGTTTTTGAGAGTCTTCCTACGAATATTGTTTTTGTTAATGAGGAGGCTCTTGATGATTTTATAATTAAGCTTGCTCATCTTTCTGGTAAGCATGTTTCTAGTGCAAATCCGGTTGTGGATGCTACTCTCCCTGGTAAGCATAGGCTTGCAGCTACTTTTATGCGTGAAGTTTCTAATTTTGGTAGTTCATTTTGTATTAGGAAGTTTAGGGAGAGACCATTTTCTATTGTTGAGCTTATCTCCATGGGTACTGTTAATGAGTGGATTGCAGCTTATTTGTGGATGATCGTGGAGAATAAGATGAGTGTTATGATTCTTGGTGGTACTGGTGCTGGTAAAACCACTATGTTGAATGCTATTTTAAGTTTAATTAGACCTGAAGTTAAAATTGTTACTGTTGAAGAAACTGCTGAAATAAATCTTCATCATGAGAATTGGGTTTCCTTTGTTAGTAGGGAGGAATTGGAATTTTCTGGTGTTAAAGCTAGGTCTATACGTCTATTTGATCTTGTTAAAACTTCACTTAGGTATAGACCTGATTATCTTATTGTGGGTGAAGTTAGAGGTGAAGAAGCTTATGTTCTATTTCAAGCTTTAGCTACTGGGCATGGCGGTATGTCTACTATGCATGCTGATAGTTTGGATTATGCTGTTAAAAGGCTTACTTCTCCACCGATGAATATATCTCCACTTTATATGCCTCTCATGAATGTTTGGCTTCATATTGAACGTATGAGTGATTTAAAATTTAATGGTCGTGGTAGTGTTAGGAGGGTTAAAACTATTTGGGAGATGGATTCTGATGGGAGTGATATTGTTGTTGCTGAATGGATTCCTGAGGGATTCTTCCATACAGATTTTGGAAGTAGCCTTCTGCTTAAGAAATTGAGTCGTAAGATTGGTTTATCAATGAATATTTTGTTATCGGAATTGGAGAATAGAGCTAATTATTTGAAGAAGCTACTTGATCGTGGTATTACATCCCATAAAAGTGTTGCTGAAGCTATTAGAAACTACTATAAGTCTTATGCTGAGAATTTTGGGATTACTAATTCTTTAACTATAAATAATGGTGTTGGTTGATGGCGAATTTCAAAGGTTTTTGTTACAATCTTTTTGGCTTTTTTGGTGATAAATTTGCATCTATATTTCCTTGGATTGATAAGTGGATTGAAGTTTCAGGTTTAAAGATTCATCCTTCAGTTTATTTCTCCATAACTTCCTTTATCTTAATTTTATCTACATTTCCCTCAATTCTCTTCATATTATTGGTGTTTATTGCATTTTTACAAATTGATTTACCTCAACCATTATTTAACCTGTTTTATTCACTCTCATTTCTACCAATACCTTTAATAATATTCTTAATAATCTTACCTCTCATAGTATTTTCTTTATCCCTATTTCTTCCAATATTTATTTCTAAAAGTAAGATTTATGGTTTTGAACTTGAATTGCCTTATCTTTCTGCATATTTAACGATTATGGTGTCAAGTGGATTATCATTGTATAGAGGTCTTAAGAGGGTTATGAATAGCAAGGTCTTTAGTAGGGCTGGTATGTATGTGAGTGAAGTTGAAGTTTCATCTATAGCTAAGGGTATTGATCCACTTTATATTCTTGAAGATTTTGCCAGTAAAATTAATGTTAAAGGATTTAAAGAGCTTGTTTCAGGTTATATTTCTACATTGAGGAGTGGTGGTGATGTTGCTGATTATGTTTATAATAGGACTGAAATCTTATTTCAAGAAATGCTTTCTAGGGTGAAGGCTGTTGCTGATAGACTTGGTCTTTTAATGGAGGCTTTAATAACTGTTTTATGTCTTGGGGGTATAGGTTTAAACCTCTTCTTCATATGCTCTATGTCTATGAGTGATGTTCTTGGCATTCCAGCTATGAATGGAGATATATTCTTTATATTCTCCTTTATCCTTTTACCGTTGATAAATATAATTTTCATATATTTTGCTGATTCAACTCAAATAAGTTATCCAGAAAAAGTTTTTAAGAGGTATATTCCCTTTCTAATACTCTTACCAATACTTTTCGTCACCATTTTTCTAATAGTAATTCCATATGTTTTCGATAATCCTATCCCACAATTCCTAAATCCCATTGTTGAATTTGTTAAGGATATTGCAAGTAGTAGAGCTGGTAATGTTGGATTTACTCCATCAATAATTCTTTGTTTAACTTTAATTATAATTAGTATTCCAGCTGCTATCTATGATATCTTTCTCTCTAAAATTGAATCTGCATATGAATCTGGTTTAACAAGTTTTCTTAGGGATCTTGTGGAAGTTAGGAAGAGTGGTTTACCTCCAGAAAAATGTCTAATTCTACTTTCTAATAGGAGGTATGGTAGGTTTAATAAAATCTTAGATAATGTTAGGAGGGGTATTATCTGGGGTTTACCATTACGTAAAATTTTTGAAAAAGTTTTTAATGAATTGGATAATTGGCTTGTTTCTGTAAATCTATTCCTATTAGTGGATACCATTGAGATTGGTGGTGGAAGTATTGAAACTCTTGAGTCTATGACTAAGTTTTCTGAGACTTCTATGCTTGTTGAAAAAGAGAGGAAAGCTTTACTAAAACCTTTAATTCTTGTACCATATTTTGGAGCTATATTACTAATTCTTGTTGGAATATCCTTTCTATCATTTATGAATAATATGTTGAGTATTTCTGGTAGTTCTCTTCCAATGGTTAGTTTAATTAAAATTCTTATGACTCCACTACCCATACAAATCTATACACTTGGTTTAGCTGCTGGTAAGATGAGTAGTGGTAGAGTTTCTGGAGGTTTTATTCATGCAATATTATTAACAACTATCGCTTTGATGGCTATACTCTTTAATTCTTCGATAAATCTCTCTGGATTTATTATGGGGGGTTAACAATTGGGTAGAGCTTCTACTGAAAATAGACATAGTTTTGGTGCTTCTGAAATAATTGGGAATTTGATTATAGCTGCCACTATAATGGTTATCACTATTATTTCTGCTAATTTAGCTTTTACTATTATTGAAGTTCAAGCTGCTCAAGCTGAATTTGAGAGTATAAAGGATTCTATGATCATTCTTGCTGATATAATTGAAGAAGTTAGTAGTAGGATGTATTCTTCTGGTTATGTTAAATTTAATTGTAAATATGGTCGTATAGATTTTCTTAAAGATAATGTTCATGTTGAAGTTTATTTGATTACTGAAATTAATAGTACTAAGATTATTGATGATTATACTTCAAGTATTAGGTATACTTCTAGTTTGAGTTTTTCTGTAGTTGATGAGTATATTAGAGGTAGTAGTGGTATAGGGATTGGAGAATATTCTCAAGTTATTTCCATTAGAACTCTAATGAGTTATGGTTTTCCATCTATAATTTTGAGTGGTGGTAGTATTAGATTTCTTAGGGAGGGTGAAATATTTCTTTTTAGTAGGGGGATTTATACAAACGTTTATGGGCTTGTCTTTATAAGGTTGAAAATAGGTTTAACTTTTGGTTCTGGAAGTATTAATGTTAAAGCTTATAGTAAAAATGTTTTATTAAAAACTTTCTTTGTTGATTCCAATGGTATTTTAAAATTGTTTTTGAATGGTGTTCTCATTGATTCCAAGGGTATTATTTCTCCAGCAATATTGTATGTAGCTTTATTGGAGGTTGAATTATCAACTGTGTGAGGTGATGGTATTGACATCTATAATCACCCATATATTCTCTCTATCTTCATTATTGATAATATTGTTTGCTTCCATAGTTTTTGTTCAAGATATGCAATTACTAAGTGTTATGAATACTTCAAGATTTCTTTGTATGGAGATTTCACATAGAATTGCTTCTGATATTTCCAATCTCGTTAATATCGCTTTAACTACGGGTTCTAATAATATGATTATGGTTAAGGAACTTAATATTCCAAGTAATATTTTGGGTAGAAGTTTTATTGTCAGTTTAAAGGTTTATGGTGGATTTTATTATGTTGAAGTTGGAATTATTGATTGGGAATGGGTTAATTCTTCATCTATAATTCCATTGAAAGCTTCATCTGATAAAGTTGTCTTTGAATTTGAAAGTGGGATTCTTCATTTTAGGGATAAAACAATTTATTATTCAAGTTCTTTTCTTGGAGGTGTTAAGAATTTGGTGATTTGGGTTTTTAAAGATAATCAATTGGTTAAAATTGGTTTAGGGGTGATGAAGAATTGAATAGTTGGATGGAATATGTTCTTTCAGCCTTCCTACTTGTACTCCTATTTTTATCTACTGTAACATACTTTATTCCTGTCTCTCTGTATAGAGCTACGTATATAGCTGAAGGTCAACTTCAATTGGAAGCTGAAAAGGTTTTAAATCAATTACTTTTATCTCCAGGTGATCCTCCAGATTGGGGTTGCCTCAATATTTCCATTTCTGAATTGAAAGCCTTTGGTTTAGCTGCTATTAATGGTGAAAGTTATAGTTTAGATGCTGATAAATTAATTAGGGTATTTGATTTCAGTTTAAGTGAATTTTCAAATATTGTACCTATTAATTTAAATGATGTAATTAGTATACTTGGCTTAAAGGGTAAATATGGTTTGTATATGAAGCTTACACCTGCATTAAATTTATCTTTGCATAAGATTTCTGATTATGTTTATAGGGTTGTTGTTAAAACTCATGAAGATATTCCTGTTGTTAATGCTAAGATTAAAGCTGTTAGAATTGCTGCATACTTTGATAATAATGAGAAAACCGTTACTTATGTTGAAGATGTTTTAGATAGTGTTTATACTGATTATGATGGTAGTGCAATTTTAAATTTCACTGAAATCGGGATGGAGGGTGGTGTTGGCTTCTTTATGGTTTTATATGTTGATTTTCATGGTTTTTCCGTTGTTTCAAGTTTTATTTATGGTAATAGTGGTTATGGTGTTATAATTGGAAACGATCTTTATGTTGGTCATATAGATGATGATTTCAATTTACAGGAGATTAAAACTAGGAAGGGTAAACCTAATAATCCTGGTGGTGGCGCTATACATCTACTTCCTGCAGCTTTAATTGTTACTCCAAAATCCATTGAATCAACAGTGCTTTTTGATGGAAAAATTCTACCAATAACTCCTCAAGGTGGTGCTAGACCATACTATAAATTTGAACTTGAAGGTTTAGATTCTGATGCTGTTATTGTGGCTTTTGTAATTAAGAATCTTGGTCAATATAAGTTGGTTGTAGCTAGGAGGGCATATAATTCTCTTGAGGGTGGTGTAAGAGGATTTGATAATAGTGTTTTTGCTCGTGGAGTTCATGTTAGAAGACTCGTAAAGATATGTGGCTTCTTATATTATTTTGATATTGTTTTATGGAGGATTGTGGAAGAGGGTTAATCAATGAATAGAATTGGGCAATTTAGAATTATTGAAACCCTAATAACTATTTTCTTAGTTATTGGGTCTATGATTATTGCAGTAAATTTACAGAAGGTTCCAAGTTCTTGGATTACTTATAGTGGTGAAGATCTTAAGAATATGGCTTTCAATATACTATGTGAAATCTCTATACCCATCATTGAACATGAAATTTTCAATCAAAATGAGAATTGGGAGAACAATATATTTTTTGCATTAAATACATTAATTCCCAAAAATATTTACTTCAATATAACCATATATGAAGTACTTCCCATGGATTCTAACGTTTCATTATTGAAAGTTGTTAATAGAATACCAATAACTAACGTCCCAATTAATTATTATGGTAGAATTATGGAGGCTAAATCTGCTATTTATGTGCATACTTCAATGGATGGTAGAGTGTATATGATTGTTTTAACTTTGATTAGAGGTGGAGGAGGTTGAAAAAGGATTCTAGAGGGCAGCTTCCAATAATTATTGCTATAACTTTAAGTGGTATAATTATTTTTTCTGCATTAATTGCCTATAGAACTTCTTTACTTCCTAAGAGTATTGAGAGTTCTGATTGGATCCATGTAATAGTAAATGTTGATAGAGATTTTAAACGTATACTCAGAATTTCTCTAGCCAATTTTACACGTGAATTAATTGAAACGGGAAATGCAACTTCCTCTGAGTTTAAAGCTAGAGTTAAACTTGAAGTTTGGAGAATTGCGTTTTCACTGGGTTATGTTGCTTCAAACTTAAATATTAGTATACATCCTAAAGGTAAAATTCTACTTAATGAATTCAGCTATACACTTCAAATAATTAAAGATGGTTCTATTTACAATCAGATTATTAATATCCCATATTTGAAGATTAAAGACGGGTTCTTCTTCAATTATAGTTGGGATCAGCCTTACAGTGTATCAATGGCTTATGCATCAATAAATCTAGATGTAGCTAAAGATGGAGTTTATGGTTGGAATAATTCATATACGGTCTTTTCATCTATAAATGTAACGAAGATAATTATAGATTCAAATTTGAATATCATTATGATATACTTTAATTTCTGTACTGAAGATGATTCATATTCAAAACTTAATGAAAATTGTATTTCCATTATTATTAATGATACTCCAATATCCTTTGATAGTTTAATCTATTATGGTTTAGGTAATTATAGTGTTAAAGCAAAATACACTTCTTACCCTCAAAAAATAGCTTTAATTGTAACTGATTGTAGGGGTATAATTGTTGTATCCAAAGTAATTCTCAATTAATTTTCTATTTACGAAACATTTATATATTTCATATGTAATTTATCGTTGGTGTTGACACGTGGCAACAACTAATATGAATAAAAAAGAGGTCGTTAAAGAAATTTTAAAGGAGTTGCATAAAGGTGTTAGTATAGATGTTTTGAAGGAGAAGTTTAGTGATGTTTTGAAGAGTATTTCTCCAATGGAAATACCATTAATTGAGCAGGAACTAGTTAAAGAGGGTATCCCAATTCAAGAAATTCTAAAATTATGTGATTTACATGTTGCCTTATTTAGAGATTTCCTAGTTTCAAGAGAACTTAGTAATATTCCAAAGGGGCATCCATTAGAATTATTGTTAAAGGAGAATGAATATTTGCTTAAGGGAGCTGAAGCTTTAAATATTTATGCTATGGCTTTAACTAAAGCTTTTGGTGATGATGAAAGGAAATCTCTATACTCAAGTATTAGGGATGTTTTAAATGATTTGAGGAAGATACGTATTCATTATAGGAAGATTCAGATGTTAATATTCCCCTATCTTGAAAGACGTGGTATAACTGCTGTTCCAAGGGTTCTCTGGGGTCGTGAAGATGAAGTTATCGTTAAAATGAGGAGTTTATTTAGATTAATGGATTCAATGGATTACCAGGAGATTTCTAAGAGAGCTATTGAATTGGCTAATGCTATTAGTGAAATAATATTTAGGGAAAATAGAATACTATTCCCAGCTGTTTGGTCATTATTTTCTGAAGGTGAATGGGCTGCATTTATGAATGAAGCTAATAGGATTGGTTGGATTGTGAAATCTGATGTGGAATATATCTCTAGAGAGAAGCCTATTATGCCATATGAAATTAAAGGTGTAATTACAGAGGAGCAATTGAATAAACTTCCACAGGAAATGAAGATTATGGCTTTAAGTGGTGGTGTACGTCCAGATGAATATAAATTGATTAGAAATGGAGATTTAGATTTGGATACTGGATTCTTAAATATAAACGAGATTAAAAATATATTTCCAAGTTTACCATTGGAATTAACTTTTGCTGATGTAGATGATAGAGTTAGATTTTTTGTTGAAAGTAGGCTTCATAAAGGTTTTGTTAGAACAAAAACTATTTTGGGTAGGAGAGTTGAATATTGTCATCCACCGAGACTTGAAGCTTTTATTAGGAAAGTTTTAGATGAACTTAAGAGTGGAGTTAAAGATCATGAAGTCTTCTGGACTAAGATGGGTGATAGAATTCTTAGAGTAATAGTTATTGCAGTTAAAGATGTTGATGGAAGATATCTTGGCACTTTAGAGATTGTTGAAGATTTAACTGAAGTTGTAGAGAATCCTGAAGAAGTGAAAAAGAAGATATTGGTAGTATAGTTATGAGGAATCCATTGGAAATTGGCTATAGGTATGTAATTCCATCTTTGAAATCTCATTTAGTTAGATTACTCAATAATGAGTATGGTTTTGATCAAGTGGATATAAGTAGAATGCTTAAAATGTCTAGATCTACAGTTTCAAGGTATATATCTATGAAGCGTGGTTCAACAATTGATTTAACAATTTTTAGTGATGTTAACAATATGCTTAAAGACCTTGCTAATAAATTAATACGTGGAGAATTGGATAAGTACCTCTTGGAATTTGAATTTATTCGAATTACAATGTATATTTTAGGTAATAAGTATCTTTGTGGATTTCATGCGAAATTGGATTTAGATGTAAATCCAAATACATGTATGATATGCCCAAAGATATTTGGAAGTTTAAAAATTAATTATTTAATTGGTAATATATGATTGAGTGATCTATTGATGGAAGGCATCTCTCTAAATGATGTTTTGAATAGGGTTATTGAAGAATATAATAGGTTTAGAAGTCCTGAAGCTATTGCTTCAATAATTAAATTAGAAGATAATTACTTTATAATATCTTTTAAAGGACACTTCTGTTTTACATGTGGATTTTATGATTGGTTTGAAGATTTTAGATTGATATTAGAGGATTATGGTTTTAAAACTGAAATTAATGAGATAAATCAAGTGGATTTAGATTGCTTCCATGTAAAATTTACTTTAAAGTCTTGATTAATTTGCTCCCAGTATTCTGGTGGTTCACCATATCTAACTCTTTCCTTTGAATTCCATTTAAACCTCCATAAACCTCTACCAACATCCTCC